>Ga0075365_10000012_pt1 | contig 82049 bp, 69 predicted proteins | sample EndMetdeltDD1765_FD_71387 | JGI IMG/M metagenome (GOLD analysis project Ga0075365, IMG submission 71387) | Populus endosphere microbial communities from Tennessee, USA - Endosphere MetaG P. deltoides DD176-5 | ecosystem: Host-associated > Plants > Roots > Endosphere | place: USA: Tennessee... | reverse complement strand
ACCATCCGGGCTGGAAACCAGGCTGACATTATTATTCTCACTACCCGTGCCGGCCAACACTACTTTGCGATCTTTGCCATCGAGATACATCGAGATCAGATCAAATTTGCCACTCTGCTTTGAGACAAACATCGCCTTACGCGATGGGACCAACGTAATATCCGTTGGCGTCGTGCTGTCTGTTTTAAGAGTCGCTGCTTCGCTGCGATAGTCTTTAGCCGTCACGTTTACGTCAATAGTTGGGCTATCAGCCGTATCAAAAGTGAGGGTGATGGCGCCATTTTTGTCGGCAACCGCCGCAACTTCGTCGCCACTCGTTGCCTCAGCACCAGCAATACCCTTACCCGAGACATAGTCTTTGACGTTAATGACGTATCGAACACCAGTTGGGCGCAAAATGAACTCACCGAGTGGATTGCTGCCCCAGCCGATAGTAACTTGCTGTGTGACAGTTGCGAAGGCAATGCGCTTAATGGTCAGCTGCTGTTCGCCCAACCTAATGTTCTGGAGCTTCGCAATACCCTTGCTATCCGTTTTTACTTGTTGAGAACCGATGCTGACCGTTACGTTTTTGAGCGGCAAACGCGTGCCATTGTCCATCACCGTAACCGATGATGAGCTCCGTACGCCAACGGTATTCAATACAAAATAGCGGCTGGTGGGAATAGCAGTCGTGACACCAATTGCCAAAAGGACGACAATAATGGTGATCGTTCTGGCAATCTTGTTATGCCACCACGCTGCGAAGAAGTGGCCAATCTTGTGCCAGAAACCCTTTTTTTCGGGCTTTGGAGCCTCGGCCGCTTCGCGCGCAGCATCTTCGGCGGCCAAAACTTCATCACCTTCTTCTTTGGCGATGTCATCCACCGCTTCATCGGTCTGTAAATTATCGAGCAACGGATCTTCCGTATCATCTGTCGTGGCTTCCGCAGGACCATTGGCGGGAATATCGGTAGACTCTTCTGGCTTGGAAGCCGATTTCTTGGGCGCAATGTCGTGCTTGGTATGTTCAGCAAGCTGCTTCAAGAGATCATCCGACAGCTCAGGAGCTGTTGCCGGACCCTCTATTTTTGCTTGCGTTTGTGTTTTAGCATCTTTCTTCGTCATAGATCTTTTCTAGTGTACCAAGGAAGGGAATGACACGCTAGGGCTGGTGCCTAGAGGCCACCGTAGCCCTTACCGTAACCCCTAAAGTCGATCCCCACCTTATAGTAATCTGCGATTTTTGTAACCTTAGTACCATCCTTAGACATAGCATACAGCTCGCTGCCATTTTTCGACACCAGCAAGTAGTCATCAGTGTACCAGCCGTAGGCATTATATTCACTCAAGCTCGCAATTTGCTTACCATTTTTGCCCTCTGCGTCACCAACAAACAGGGCGTTCTTACCATCGCGTGCCTCAGCCCAGAATGTTTGCTTGTTAGAAGGTGAGGCTAGGTAGGTCGGGTAAACCCTTGTGTAGAAGCTATTATCATCAACGCCATCAACCGTTTTAATTGATCCGTTTTCATATTCATAAAATTCGTAGACTGTTTTGCCAGATTGGAACTGACCGAATCGCACATAGACGCTATTGGGTTCGTACGCACGCAACTCGAGACTGGCGGAGCTGTTCGGGAACGTCTTAATGTCCTTTTTATTCTTGCCGGCGTCAGAGACGGTTCGCAATGAGTCTAGTTTGTCTTTTACTACCGCATCATCACCATACCAGTTGACGCCATAGACGATCTCATTATTGAGAATGTACGGACTCGTAAACTGCATGAAGCCGTAGTTACTCTGAGCACCAGTTACCTCACTCTGGTCGAGCGTTGCCAACTTGCCTGTTTCGGCATTAAAACTCTTAATCGCGTTTTTACCTGGCTCCCAGTTCTTCTTTTCAGCACGATTCACCGTATAGATAAAAGTGTGATTGTGCCAGCCCGTTACGCCAAAATATGCCGCACCCTCATCCATGGTAATCATTTTGTCGGTCTGCGTATCAATCAGGAAAAGCTTGGCATACTCCCCACCGTCACGTCGCGATAAGAGCGCAAGGTATCGCCAATCCTGTGATGCCAGGAGGGCTGTCTCGGAATTGTTTTCCTTGCCGGTTCCAGCGATAACTGTCTGGCGGTCGCTGCCGTCAAGGTTTGACTTCACGACGTCTAACTTGCCACTGCGGTTCGACAAAAAGTACACTTTGCCGGATGGCGTCAATTTGTAGCTTTGAATTTTGAGCGTCTGTGCATTAACTAAAATGGTGCCTGTCGTCAGACCGTAGCCATTGGCGGTAATCGTGGCCTCTACTTGCTTGCTACTGGCCGGAACCACGAGGCTTACCTGGCCTTTGGCGTTTGTCTTAAAGTGCGCCTTATCTACGGTGAAGGTAGCATTCTCGATTGGCTTGCCGGTTAGACTATTTTCGGCCATAACTGTTACCTGTCGACCGGTCGCTTGTAGTGAAACACTGACGGCTTTTTTGGCCTTCAGGATTGGTACTGTCGTTGTCTGTGAAGCTGACTTGTAATTCTGTTTGGTTACCGTCAGCTGCTGTTCGCCAACTTTTGATTTTATCGACACGTTACCTTTGTTGTCGGTGTGGCCCGTTTGGCCACCCAATGTCACGGTTGCTTCGCTGACCGGCTGGTTGGTCTGCGTATCAAGCACTGTGATTTGCTGCGTTTGTTTCCAGAACAGTGCCGCAATCTTATAGCGTGTCCAGGGCACTGCCACCAGAGCAGCAAGCACGATGATGATCACCAGCAGAACGGTCGTTTTCTTATGCGTTCGAATCCAATGTTTAAAACCGTGTCCGTGCTCCATGACCACTGGTGTCGGCAGCTCTTCGGCTACCGTTGCCTTAGTGGCGTCTTCAGCCGCTACTTCTTCGGGCGTCTTAAAGGTAACCCCGCCAGAAGATTTGGTAGTTCTGCTGGAATCTGTCGTCTTATTTGATTCTGCTGACCGGGAAGATACGGCAGAGTCAGTCGATTCGATAGGCTTGTCAGCTTCTTCGGGTTCAGCAAGTTCTTCGGGCACATCGGTTTCTTCAGTAACATCAGGATCGGCTATTATCGGCTCATCAGAATCAGCGAGTAGCTCATCAAGTGTGTCTTTTTTTGTAGTATCTTCTGCATCAGCAGGTGTTTTTAGTGGTTTTTTGTCCTCTGATTTGTCGGCCATGGCGCTTATCCTTATGTATTTGTTGGTAGTTTACCAAATTCTCAGCCTGCAAAATAGCTGTAAAATTACGCATAATCATGATTTTGTTCTACAATGGTCTACGCATGTCACACCCCACTCTCACTACTGTCACCAAAACTACAGCCGCAAAACATCTCGCCGCCCACGATCCCCATTTGGCGGCTGTCATTGCCAGGGCAGGTCTCCCGGCAATTTCCCCACATCAGGACTACTACCGTTCACTGGCTGACTCAATTATTGGTCAACAGCTCAGTGTAAAAGCTGCGGCCACTATTAAGGAGCGCTTTCGTAATTTGTTCAATGAATCCTTTCCAACACCGGAAGCTATCCTTAAAACCCCAGTCGAGACACTTCGAACAGCTGGACTCAGCAGGTCAAAAGCCGCCTATATTCAGGACCTAGCACAGCACATCATTGATGGGCGCATTGACTTTACTGGCATCGAACAAGAAACGAACGAAGCAATTATCAAAAAGCTTACAGACGTGAAGGGTATTGGCGAATGGACCGCTCATATGTTTTTGATGTTCTGCATGGGTCGCACAGATGTACTTGCCACCGGCGACCTTGGCATTAGATCTGGCGTTCGTAATTTGTACAATCTTGACCACTTACCGTCGCCGGCAGAAGTTACCAAGATAGCCATACGGCATAGTTGGCACCCCTACGAAACGGTGGCCTGCTGGTATATTTGGTACTCACTCGACAACAAACCAATGTAGCCTAGTTTATAACGTCGAACCAGTGCTCTTCTTTATCGGGCGTAAATAGCTGTGCCAAAGCCTGCTTGACTCGAAGGTAAATAATCTCATGCCCAATATCATTTGGATGAAGCCCATCGACAAACAGCTTATTACCAACGCTCATATTTTGCTTAAAGATATCGTAGATTGGCACAAATGGCACATCGTGCTGCTTAGTAAACGAGCGAAGCTTTTCTTCGAAATGCCAAATGCGCTCATTGCGATAGAGTCCATCCGGAAATGCCTCATCCTCAACTGGCGTCAGGCCGACAAACATAATGTGATCAGTAATTTCTTGTGCGGCATAGTACAACCGGATAAGGTCTTGCTCGTACTGTTCGGGTGTTGAGTTAGGTTTCTCGCCCCGATATTGTATGGTGTCGTTAATGCCGACTGCGATAATAACTGCCACGTGTGCTTCGGGTGTTGAACGGCGTGCGGCAACCTCGCTAGCAAATCGACGCAATACCTCAAGCGTAGTATTATCGTCGACGCCAAGATTTATAAAATAATTGCAATCCTCTTCGGGATTATGTTGCTTTTTGGTGAATTCATCCTGGATAAGTCGTGCTACCCAGCCACCGTGTGTGTCGTAATCACCTTCGGTGATACTATCTCCAAATACAAGAACCCTCATATATGCACTGTAGCACTATGAGGGTTCTCTGCCAAATTGCCCGGCTCGCTTATGGGGCGAGGCGGTTGATGTCGCGTGGGAAAAGCGTTGCTTCTTTTACGTTGTGCAGGCTGAGCAATTTTTGCGTCAGACGCTCAAGGCCCAGACCAAAGCCACCGTGTGGTGGCATACCGTATTTCATGGCGTTCAGCAGGGGCATAAATCCAGGATCAGTTGGATCGCCACCGGCCAATCGCTTGAGCTGTTCAACAACTACCTCGTAGCGGTTTTCGCGCATACTGCCGGTGGTAATTTCAACGCCGCGAAATAGCAGGTCTACGCGATCAGCAATCTCTGGGTTTTCTTCGTTTGCCTTGTGGTAGAACTTCATCTCGCTGGCTGGCCATTCGCTTACGAATACCGCCTCAGAGCCAAGTTCTTTCTTGGCATATTCACAAATCCACTTTTCTTCATCGGGTCGAAGATCTTTTTCGCCAACAGTGTTGGTGCCAGTAGCCTTACTGTAGCGCTCGTGGATCTCGGCCATACTGATAGTAGGAATTTCTTTGCTCAATAATGGCTTGGTAGCGTTCCATTTTTTGAGGTCAGCTTCGTGCTCTGCCCAAACCGTCTCGCACACATCATAGAGCATGCTGCCCAGGAATTTCTTGAGGTCTTCGAGGCTGATGAAGCCCATCTCACCATCTACAGAAGTAAATTCAGTCATATGACGAGTGGTTGCAGAAAGCTCTGCACGATAGACTGGTGCAATTTCATAGACACGCTCGAATACGCCAACCATCATCTGCTTGTAAAATTGTGGACTCTGGGCCAAGGTTGCTGTTTTGCCAAAGTAGTCCAACGTAAAGACCTCTGCACCACCTTCAGTTGCCTCAGCAAGCAGCTTGGGGGTATGCATTTCGGTAAATCCATGTTCATCAAAGTGCTTGCGGATCGCTTTGCCAACCGTGGATTGGATCTGGAAAATAGCCCGTTCCTGGAGGTTGCGCAAGCCAACAACGCGATTTTCGAACAGCGTATCCAAGTTTTCAGGCTTGTGGCTCAGGGGCTTGTCGATCTCGACAGGGGTTTCGTCGACAACCGGCACGAGCACCTCAAGGGTGGCGTCGTGTAGTTCAGCACCACCAGGAGCACGAGGTTCTTCTTTGACACTTCCCTCTACACGCAAGATTGTTCCAATTTGCATACCGCGCAGTTTTTCAACTTCGTCTTTGTCTTTAATAACAATCTGCACCAAGCCACCACGGTCGCGGATGTTAATGAATGTCAGGCCGCCCAACAGACGTTTTTTGTGAAGCCAACCCTCTACGGTAATGGTTTCGCCGCTGTGAGAAACAACATCACTACTTAAAATTCTCATATAATTCTCCTGTTTTTGTAAGATATCAGGGCTTTGATTCCGGGTCGCACGCAACTAACGCTCGCCGTTTAGGCGTCGTTGCCGACCCGATGATTCATATTTGAATGCACGCTGATCATGTTATCCACAGTATACCACCTCTGTCAAAATAGAGCTACTGGCAATTTTATAGCTGATCAAGTTATTACCAAACACCGTTGCGCATGAAGCAAACTTAGCTGTTTACTGATTTTTGCCGAGACCCGGCAAACCGCCCTGGTCTGGGCGAAGCGCTGCTCGGCCCAGCCGATTGCCCGCCCTGGCAATCGAAGTCTGAATCTCTGCCTGAAGGTCACTGCCGCCTACTACTGGCACGATATACACATCGGCACGAGGGTTATAGGTCTTGCCAAAGAGCTTTTCATTTCTAAAAGTCAGCAGGCCAAGCGCACTGCGCACCGTTCTCGTCGTACCACGCTGGGTCTCAATGCTAAGCTCATATTGTCGAAATGAGTGAGGGTCCGCGCGAGGCTGTCGCTCCATATATTTCTCGACTGTCTCGTCAGAAACCGCAAATCGGGAAAGGTGAGGATGCACAAATCGTCCCTGTGACTTTCCAATAAGACCGTTGGTTATTTTTTCGCTTGCAGGCACTGTTGATGACCAGTACATACTTGGACGCAAAGCTCGCCAGTTGCGCACAATACCGTCCAAAACGCTTTCTCCCAGATTATCGACATCGGTACGTCGCAAAACCTGCTCAGGCGTTTGCCACAACGGCGCTGTATCACCTTCGTCTAGCTCCTGCACAACCCGGCGCACATGTACGGCGCGACTATGCGGTGAGCTCAGGTCAATAATTCTCTCTTCGACCGTGGCCGCCACTCTGTCAATGGGATCTATATCAAATGATGGATCAAATTCTGTCATTCGACCACTATATCATAGCTGTCACAACGGTCATTCGGCAGGCTTGATTGGCTCGTGCTTGCCATTGCTTCAGCCACCGTCTCGGCAACTTTGGCTCGAGCATGGTGGTCTTTTTGAGCTTGGTGAGCAGCCACAGCGCGCATATCGTCGTACTTATCGAATTCATCAATAATCTTGTGGCCAATCACCTGCTCCAGGATATCTTCGATGGTAATAATACCAACAAATTCTTCGAAATTATTAACCACAATAAACATGTGCCGCTTGGTCTTTAAGAATGCATGAAGTGCTTGTTCTAGCGAATAGTCTTCGTGCACATAAAAGACGGCCTTATCCATAACGCCTTTAACATGGCCGCCTTTGCGAGCGTTTATCAGATCACGTAAAAAGAGTGTGCCGACCACGTGGTCTTCGTCGCCCTCATAAACCGGGAAGCGAGAATGGCCGCTGTCGTGCAACTCGGTGAGCATAATGGGGCCAATGGCATCATCGGCCTTTACTAATTTAACCGCTCGCCGCGGCACCATGATATCTGATACAACCTTCTGGCTATAGGTTAGAGCATGTGAAAGTAGCGATAATTCGTCCGATGAAAAACGGCTGTCGGTTTGTTGACGTTGACGGTCAAGCAGCACCAATAGATCTTCGCGTTCATAGAGGCCAGTGTGAACCGTAACCGGACGGTGTCGGGCAACAAATCCAGACAAGCGCCCCATGACAGGCTGCAAGTGCGCCAAAAGCCAGGTAATCGTTGGTGTCACCCACACTACAATACGGACCCCGATCTGTGTCACTTCGCTGGTTGGCATCCAGGCAAATCCATAGCCAATGATGAGCACCTCGAGCACGAATGCCAAAAATGGCGGCACTGTCTGCGACATAATAACAAAGCTGGCCGCTGTTGCGACAACAATGATCACCCACAACAACAACGGGAGGCTCGTGCCGTAAGCAACCGCTCTATAGAGGACCCGGGCAAGTGTATCGCCCTGTCGCGCTTGGCGTTTTAGTTCTTTTGGCGGGACAATGGCGTAGGTTTTGCGCAGTGCGATTGCCAACAAGGCCAAGCCTGCAAGCAGCAGCGCAATAAGAAAACTAATCATAAGTACATCTTACGATTAGCCGCAGATTTTTCAAAACAAAGCATCAGCAAAATGTGCTATTCGATGTATACTAGTGGTATCAGTTAGGAGTTTTTATGGACAAACGATTCTGGGGGATCATCCTCGTTATCATCCTTATTTTTAGTGGCGTAATCTTCTTTACGAATAAAAAAGATGACACTGGCAATGCCAGCCCGACAAATCATGTGACCGGTACTAACAGTAAAAATGTAACGCTCGTTGAGTACGGCGATTACCAGTGCCCAGCCTGTGAGTCATACTATCCTGTCGTCAAACAGGTTGTCGCCAAGTACAAAGACGACATCAAGTTCCAGTTCCGCAACTTGCCTCTCAGCCAAATTCACCCGAACGCCTTTGCCGGTGCTCGTGCCGCCGAAGCTGCTGCATTGCAGGGTAAATTCTGGGAAATGCACGACAAGCTCTACGACGAACAAAATGTCTGGTCAAGCGCCAGCAATCCAAAGGACAACTTTAACGAGTACGCCGACGAGCTTGGCTTAAATGTCGCGCAATTCAAGACTGATTTTGCCAGTTCAAAGGTTAACGCCAGCATCAACGCCGATATTGCAGCCTTTAATAAAACTGGTGCCGCCACCGCAACACCAACCTTCTTCCTGGACGGCAAGCGCATCGACACTAATGCTGACCTCGCTACGTTCACCAAGCAGATCGACGCGGCCATTAAAGCCAAAAGCCAGCAATAAGGCACACTATTCAATAGAAAAAGCCGAGCGTTCATGCTCGGCTTTTTTGGTTAGTACTGGATGTACTCTTGCCAACCCGGACGATGTACAACAACGTCGACATTGGATGGCTTGCTGCGGATAATTTTGATCTTAACCGGCATATGGAAACCTCCGGTGCGCACAAAATAGAGCCAGAACTATACAGTTCGGCAGCATACTGTGGCACTTTTTGTTTTTTAATTTTTTGTTTGTCTCTCGCAATGCAGGCTCACACGCCTGCAGACATAACAACCAGAATACTAAAAGCGCTTACGCTTGTCAAGCAGTAACTAATTCTTCCGTTTCTTCAACTGGCGAAGGCTCAGCAGCTACCGCAGCCTCAACTGGCGCCGTTAACTCTACCAGTGAAGCAATGAGCGTTAGGCGTTGGCCAAAGTTCTCTAAGCCAGGGTTTAAGGGATCGCCAGTACAGATATCAACAGCATACTTACAGCACGGACACTGCCACTTATCGGGCTTGATTACTAGTTCTTTTTTTGACTCCTTGTTGCAGTTGACGCAGCGCACCTTGGGCGGAATACCATCACCTTCTGCTTTGGCCTCTTCCATAATTTCCTGGGCTGTTTCGGCAGCGTCTTGTTGATCACCTGCGCTTGCCTCCGCCTCTGCGGCAGACATCTTGCTTCGAGGCGTGGATGAACCGAAGCGGCCGTTGCTTTCACCAGCACAACCTCCGCCTACAGCAATATCCTGACTGGCGATAAGCTCATTAAAGGTCAATTCCTGCTGGCTAATAGCATGTAGGTCATAGCCCTGTTCTTGCCACGTCTGTATCTGTTGTTCCTGTTTACGTATCTGTGCAACCTCGGCGGCATCGGCCTTCTCGAGCACTGATGTGTCTCCAGAAATAACTTTGGCGCGCTTGAAGGCAAGGTTAGCGTATGCTTCGGCTATCAAAACCTCGAGCTTGCGCGACATTACGATGGTCCCGTTCGCTGCCGTATGTTCTGCTATGAGCCGCTGCGCCTCGTCGTCCCACTTGCCAGCAAGACTGGCGATGAACTCTCGAACAGGTGGTGTTGCCTGACCTTCAAATCGGCTATCAACCATTGATTTCTTAAATTCCACCCAACGCTCGGCAATGTTCATGCTTTGCTGGCGAGCTTTTTGTTGATCATACCCACGGAAATTATCAAGATGATCCTGGACCTTAGCGCGCATACGAGACTCCTCAATATGGGGAATCACTTCTGCCACAATTGTCAGCAGTCCTTCGGGCAAGCGCTCGATTGGCACTTCCATCTCAGTATGTAGCTTCATAATTGGTAGCGCTGACTCCGGATCATCGCTGTAGAAAGCTCGGCCAAAAACATTAGACGGATCCTGCAGGTAGCTATTCCACGCCGGCAATGGGATATCACGAATAAGTAACGACTGAAGCGTTCGTCCAATAACCTGGCCATCAGGCCCAATCTCGGGAATACTCATGCGGATAGCATCATCGTCGTGTAAATGTTCGCGTTTGGCGATCTTAGCTGGGGCGTCTTTTGCGGACATGCGTGGCGAGATAAGAAGACGTGCGTGCCCCTCGCGCATTGCTTCATCATTATGAAGCGCTTCTTCTACCTCGACTCCAACACGTGCACGAGCTGCTTCGTGATGGTGAAATTGATAGCCGCTCTCAGCCACTTGTAGTGCCGTCTTGCCAAGCCACATAAAAGTCCGCTTTCGGCGGCCGGCTTCTTCTATTTCGGCAGCCACATGCTCTGTCTTGGTGATGGCATAACGCATAGCTCCCTCTTGGACCATAGTGAAGATATTTTGCCGGGTGCTGTCCAAAATATGAGATGGGTAGGTTCCGTCTTTGTTACGGCCCATTGCCAGGTTATCTATTTCGGTTAGTACACGTTCGTCTTCGGGTAACACGAGAGTATCTGCGGCCTCTTGCACGATCCGCTCTGCCTCTAAGACAACTTCCTCAACCGGTTCCCTCGTTAGGGTTTCCCCCATATAAAAACACCCGCTTTTTGTTAGGCCAAGCAGGTGTCTCAAAAGTACAACTCGTGGTAAGTTGCAACGTTTTTCCTGCTCGGGATACTTGCTAAGACTGTATCGGACTTGTGGTTTTACCACTTACCGTTGCGGCACAGTGTACGAATTGCACGTACTTCCAGCTCATAACAAGTTTGATTGTTAACTAGTGTCATTGTAGCACTATTAGACGCCACATATGGTGTGGTTTTGGCTACGTTCTACCTCTGGCGCAGTTGCCTTTTACAGGGGTGCCGAGTACGATGAGTGCGGGACTATACAAGAGCTTAAGGAAGTGACGCATTGGTCGAAAGAGAACCCGGCAGCAGCCGCGACCTCGCGGGGACCGACGGATCCACTGATGGGCAGTCAGGCCACACCGCCACGGTACCTGATGGGTACCTGACGATCAGCGAGCTCGTTGTGGCAGTACAGCTGCCCGAGAGACTGCTCAATGGCGTTCTGGCCGTGGCCGCAATCGAGGGCAAGAAGCCCAACAATGTCCTTCGGGACGCGCTGGCCAAGATGATCCCCGAGTGGGTCAAGACTCCTGAGTTCCGCCGGATGGCCGATGCCTACCTGGCTGAGCACGGCGTGTTCCCTCCCCAGATCATCAAGACGCTCGGCGCCACTGCCGTTGGTACTGCCTGCGGCCTGGACCGTGGTCCCGTTGGCGGCGACAACTCGTTGGAGGATGTGACCTAAAATGGAAGATCTGTAGCCACCAACTAACACCCGTGTTCGCACGGTAAACCACCTAGTCCCAAGTAGCCTTCGCGCAGCTACTTTTGCATCTCTGCAAAAATCAACATCGCGCCCTAACTAGGTTTGCGTGTCTTCTCGTGGAGCGCTTTTGCCTCATTCAAACGGGGCGCAAAACTCTGCGCAGCCGCATCAAAGCCCAGGATACGCAAAGCATGTAATAAGACCGTCAATTGATCGAACGCTTCCTCTTCGACTGCTTCAGCGTCTTCGATTCCCAAAAAGAACTGTTCGACTTTTTCTACCAGCCACTTTTCGTCACTCGGTGCAACTGTTTGAGCAGCAGGTTCGACCTGTTTCTGCGAATGTGCCACCTCAAGCGAGCGTGCCTTGCCATCACGGCGTAATAAATGGCCGCGTTTAATAAGACTATTCACATGGAGTGCGACGGTTGCGACTGAATTGTAATTAAGGCCAACCATTATTTCACGATAGCTGGGGCTGTAACCGTGCTCAGCAATAAAAGTCTCGATAAACGCCAAAAGCTCGCGCTGTTTCTTGGTTGGTCTGACTTGTTCGGCACTCATGGTATCTCCTTTTGGGATCGTTACGGGATGTCGTGCTCTCAGTATAGCAACATGTAGTAATAACTACACGCTCGTCTATCAGCCTAGTGTCTGTGGTACAATCGAGGTACTACCATGAAAAATAACGCCTCTTTGGTCTACAACGCTTGTCTGATCGTCGGGGACTTTCTGGCTCTCGTTGCCGCTTTCGTCGCCGCCTATATCTTGCGCGTAAAACTTGACCACCGACCGTTGCTGGAATCTATCCACGCCTGGCCATATTTGAAAGCCTTTTTAATTATTCTACCGTTTTGGATCCTGATTTTTGGGCTACTCGGCCTCTATAACAGCAGTATCTACGAAAAACGCTTTGTTGAATTTGGGCGCCTACTGGTTGGTTCGTTTATTGGTCTGCTCTTTTTGGTCTTTATCGACTTTGCCTCGAGTGAACCAATTTTCCCGGCTCGTTTAGTGCCTATTTACGGGTTTAGCATCGCATTTGGGCTACTCCTTATATATCGCAACGTATTACGCGCTGTGCGAACGGTGCTATTCAGGTACAGCGTTGGGCTCACACATATCGTCATCGTTGGTGACACCTCGGTAACTGCAGAGATTGTCGATTCGTTGCTACACAACAGGCGCAGTGGTTACAAAATTGTGGGTATCATCAGCAAAAAAGTACATGCTGGCAGCCCAGATATCCCTTCGTTTAAATCATTTAGCGAATTTCTTAAAAGCGACCCCAAAGGTTTGCACGGCATTATCCAAACAGAACTATTCACCAACGAAGCACGGAATGCCGAAATTCTAACGTATGCACAAAAAAACCATGTCACCTACCGTTTCGTGCCTGGCAATACCGAGCTCTTTGTGGGAAACATCGAGGTAGAGCTCTTTCGTAACTCCCTGCCAGTTATTGTAGTTCGTCAAACCGCACTCTTTGGCTGGGGTCGCATCCTCAAACGCCTAGTGGATATCTTTTTGGGTAGTATTCTGCTGGTTATTGCCTCGCCGTTCATGCTGCTTTTGGCCATTTGTATCAAATTATCCGATGGCGGCGCTATATTCTTCCGCCAGGAGCGCCTGACGCGCTACAACCAGAAGTTTAAAGTCTACAAGTTCCGCACACTGATTGCTAAATATAATGGTCTTGATCCCGAAGAAGCCTTTGCCAAAATGGGTCGTCCGGAACTCGTAAAAGTCTACCGCGAAAATGGTGACCAGATCCCCAATGATCCACGCTTTAGTGTTATCGGCCGTTTTATGCGCGCCACCAGCCTCGACGAAGTGCCGCAGCTCATTAACGTCGTAAAGGGTGATATTAGCCTGGTTGGCCCGCGGGCCCTCATTCCACGCGAGCTTGAATCATACAGCAAAAAACACGCTATTTTGAGCGTCAAGTCAGGCCTGACTGGTTTGGCGCAAGTCTCTGGCCGCCGTGAGATCAGCTTTGAAGAACGTCGAAAACTCGATCTGTACTACGTACAAAACTGGAGCCTGTGGATGGACCTAGTTATTCTGACAAAGACGGTTCGCTCAGTCTTAACCGGTCGAGGAGCGAGTCACTAGTGGCGACACAGCCTCGTGTTGCAATCGTGCACGACTGGCTCGTCGGTGGTGGTGCTGAGCGTGTGGTCCTTGAATTGCATCAACTCTACCCCGATGCGCCAATCTACACCTCATACTGCACCGACGAATGGCGCAAGCGTCTCGACAACAAAGTAGTCACCGGATTTTTGCAAAAATGGCCGTTTGGTCCGTTACGAAAATACGTTGGCATTCTGCGTATCTGGTGGTTTACCCATCTAGACCTCAGCCAATACGATCTCGTCATTAGCAGCTCCGGCAACGGTGAGGCCAAGGGCGTTCGTACGCCAGAAAGCACTACCCACATTTGCTACTGCCACGCACCTACTCATTATTATTGGCGTCATTACAAAAAATACCTGGAATACCCTGGATTTGGGTTCTTTAACCCCTTGGCTCGACTTGGCTTGCGTCTATTGGTGGGTCCGCTCCGCAAATGGGACCTCAAGGCTTCAAAGCGGCCCGATTATTACATCGCCAATTCCACACACACGCAAGCTGAGATCAAAGAATTTTATGGCCGTGATTCGACAGTTATTTATCCGCCGGTCGACCTCGATCGCTTTAGTGTTACAAATGCGCCAGTGCGCAAAGGCTTCATTACCGTCGGTCGTCAGACCACCTACAAGCATACCGACCTGATCGTGAAAGCTTGCACAAAGCTCAATGTTCCGCTCACCGTCATTGGTAGTGGTCCGGAACATGCCGAACTCGTAAAACTTGCCGGTCCGTCGATCACCTTCCCGGCTGGCTATGTTAGCGACGAGGAAATGGGCTCCTACATGGCAAGCGCCGAGGCGTTTCTGTTTGCTGCTTATGAAGATTTTGGCGTCACGCCCGTCGAGGCCATGGCCGCTGGCACACCAGTGATTGCCTACAAAGCAGGTGGCGCGCTTGATTACGTCCAAGAGGGCACGACCGGCCTGTTTTATTCCGAGCAAACTGTTGATAGCCTCTGCGATGCCCTTACCCGTTTTTCATCATATTCGTTTGACCACCAGCATATTACCCAAGCGGCAGCGGCCTTTGCGCCGAGCGTGTTCGCTACACACCTAACCGAGTTTATTTCTACAGTACAGCAACCAAAGACCTAAAGGGGGATAACGCCATGTGCGGAATCGTTGGATACATAGGAAAAAAGGCTAACGGCATTGAGGCCGTCATCGGAGGATTGCAAACGCTCGAATACCGCGGGTACGACTCTGCCGGTATCGCTTTCTTGGACAAGAAGTCTAAGGCTCACGTCGTCAAGCAAGTTGGCCAGGTTAAAAACCTCCAAACTGCCGACGAACCACTGCCTAAAGGTGGTATTTCACTAGCCATTGGCCACACACGTTGGGCTACGCACGGTTTGCCAAACATCAAGAATGCTCATCCGCACTTTAATACCGACAAGTCTATTTTTGTGGTACATAACGGCATTATCGAGAACGCGCCAGAAATTCGGGCCAAGCTCGAAAAAGCTGGCTACAAATTTGTATCCCAGACGGATACAGAAGTTATTCCGCACCTTATCGACTTTTACACCAAAAAAGAGAAGACCTTTGTGGTCGCCTTCGAAAAGGCACTACAGGATCTGCAGGGCGCCTATGCCATTGCAGCCATGACGTCGGCAGAGCCAGACACTTTGTTTGCCGCTCGTCTGTCAAGCCCGCTGGTAGTTGGTGTTGGTGAAGACGAGATGATCGTGGCTTCTGACCCAGCGGCCATCATCGAACACATGCAACAAGTGGTCTATCTGGAAGACCACGAGATGGTTATTGTCACGCCCGAAAACTACGACATTAAGAATGTTCGCCAGGCCAAAAAGGTTCAACGCGGTGCTGAAACTCTGGAAGTCAAAAAAGAAGACGCCGGCAAAGGCAAGTTTGACCACTTTATGCTCAAGGAGATGCACGAGGTGCCGGACACGATTCGCGCCGCAATTCGAGGCCGCGTGCGCCTGGAAAGCAACACCGTTAAACTTGGTGGGCTCGAAAACGTCGAGGCTCGCCTGAAAGAAATTGACCGCATTATTATCGTCGCTTGTGGCACCTCGTATTACGCTGGCTTGGTTGGTGAATACCTGATCGAACAGATTGCCGGTATTCCGGTCGAGGTCCAACTGGCCTCTGAATTTAAGTATCGTGATGAGCCGCTCAACCAGCGCACTGCTGTTCTGGCTATTTCACAATCTGGCGAAACCGCTGACACCATTGCCGCCCTTAAAAAGGTTGAGGATTATGGCATCTTGCGCCTGGGTGTCGTAAACGCCGTGGGTTCAACGATTGCCCGCCTGACTGACGCTGGTGTGTATTGCCATGCTGGTCCCGAGCAAGCGGTGGCATCGACCAAAGCCTTTATTTCGCAGGTGACGATTCTGACGTTAATCGCGCTGGACCTCTGTGAAAATGCCAGCAAACACTTTACGCCAACCCTTAAAGAGCTAATGGAATTGCCCGAAAAAGCTGAAGCTATTTTGCGTCAAGCACCCGCCATTCAAAAGGCTGCCAAAAAGTATGCCAAAGAACGTGACTTTTTGTACATTGGCCGTGGCTACGGCTATCCGTGTGCCCTCGAGGGTGCCCTCAAACTGAAGGAGATCTCTTACATTCACGCTGAAGGCTATGCTTCTGGTGAGATGAAGCACGGCCCATTAGCCATGATCGACGAAGATTTCCCTACCTTTGCCGAAGCCACCAACTCGCCACTGCTCGAAAAAACCTATTCAAACATCGAAGAAATCCGCGCCCGCAAGGGTCGCGTAATCGCTATTGCTACCGAGGGCAATGATCACATCAAAAAACTGGCTGACGACGTCATTTATATTCCCGAGACACTCGAACAAACCAAGCCGCAGCTGGTGGCATTTGTAATGCAGTTATTCTCGTACTACGTTGCCGTCGAAAAAGGCTTTAACGTTGACCGACCCCGCAACCTGGCGAAATCAGTCACGGTGGAATAGTGCATGGCAGATAAACCGATCACCTTGACACCACTAACCAAACCACTGCGTCTGCATTTTAGCGGTAAGCGCGTCACGCTGCCTGCTGATCTGCAGAGCAAAGTCGACGCCTACTGGCAGACACGCCTGGCAGAAAACCCCCACTTGTTTAATGGTGAAACCTTTACACTCACAAGCTTCACCGAAACACCCACCGAAATACGGGGCGAATTAGACGAATCAGACTTTGCACACAGCCTCTATAGCTATCAGGCAGAGATGGATGAGTACGCCTACCGCGTTATTCACTCTGCCTGTCTGGTAATTACGAGTGACAACAAACTTGTTGTTGGTGAGATGCACAAAAACACTGCCCGAGCCGGCATCATCTGTTGCAGCGGTGGTGGCATCGACCGAGGTGACCTTCGTGGCGGCAACGTGATCGACCTCGACTACAGCACCGAGCATGAATTGAATGAGGAATTTGGTGTTGATCCACACGACGAACACGCCCTGAGCTTTGGGCCAGCATTTATCAAGTCCGGCGGCCCTGGCGACAAAATTACCGTACTATACGTACTCAAAACATCACTCAGCAGTCAGCAATTCGCCGATAACTATACACATTTTACTGAACAGCTGGCCCAAGATGGCAAAGCGATCGAATATGAACGCCTATTTTACGTCGACAACACGCCTACAGCCATCGAGGACTTCATTGCCGAACACACCGAACAGCTGGATGCCTACATTCCTGCCCTTTTCCGTGCTGTAAGCAGCAAATAATTACGGTTGGTTGGACTGCAGGGCAACTTCTTTTTGAGCCAACACGACAGTCCATGGCAATGGGTTGCGGGTTTGACGTACCGGGCCAAAATGACCTTCCATAAACATTCGCAGGCTGTGTTTGCTCCAGTGGTTCAAATGTCCTGGCGTATTGCCAAAATGTCCCAGATATTTGCCACGAGCCATATTGAGCATGCACCACAGTGGTTCGCGTGGCACACCCAGCACCAAATAGCCATCGGGTTTTAAGACGCGGGCAATTTCAGCCAGTGCTTTATCGGGATAATCAAGATGCTCTAAAACTTCGAGCAAAAATATAATGTCAAAACTATCATTGGGATGCTGCAGTTCATAGACGCTTTCTTGCGTCACCGGCACACCTGGATTGCGGACTTGTGCTTTCGGCACCAGATCAGCAACAAATTCAGAAGCCTGCAAGCTGGCCTGTGGCGGCAGTATCTTGCGCAACCGTTCAGTCGAAAACCCTTCACCGCAGCCCAGTTCGATCGCCTCAATGTGCGGCTTTGTCTCAATCCCACTCAGTTCAACCAGGTCCTTGACCGCCATAAAGTAGTTATCGATCAGCTTACCGCCAATCTTTCCGCTGCCTTCGTCGGTGTATTTATGGGCAAAATCCTCCTGTTCGGGAGTCGCTCGTAATTGTTGGGGTGGAATTGCATTGGTGTCGGGCAAAAGTTGTCCTTTCGTTAGCTTTGCAACCCGATCATTGTCACAAAATCCGCTGAGATAATGCTGTGAGATATTTCCTATCGCTGTTACAGGTCTTCATTTGTTAAGGTATTACCTATCGAAATATCTATCGAAATAACGAAGCTTTAGCACAAGAAACTTAGCAGGCTTTGCAAAATCTTCAGCCTGGTAATTGAATTCCATGGTTGCCGATAAGATTTCGGCAATTTTTCTTTGAATATCATCTTCGTCCGCCGAATGATTCTGAAGTACAAACTTCAAAACTTCGATTGACTCAGGAAAATACTCATAAGGAGGATAGTCCTGGCTGGGGTCAAGTAAGTCTTGAATCTGTACAGAAAGTTCTACCGCTAAAGATTTCCAGGGGTCATTAAGATTTTTTCTAAACATTACCATCTCCACCATTTCTTAGTATATTTACTTGATTTTGCCCATCCAGTTATTACTTTACCTCGGCTATTTACTGCGACCTCGGCTTTTTTGGAAACAAAGCGCCAGCTCCAGCGGCCAAGCGTATCTCTTCGTGGGCCTAAGCTTTTTCCATTCTTTATAGTATACCTAATTGCTGACCTAGAGACACCAACACCATTACGTTTAGCTATTTGTTGCATAGCATGTTTTGTGTAATTCCTTGTTGCAAATCGCGCAACAAATGCAGCACCTCTGGCAACCGCTACTACGCACCCCACTCCAACCGTTGCGGCACAGCCAGCTACAATTGCAGCAGCGGCAATAACTCCAATTCCCACTTTCCATTTAGTGGTCATGCGGAATTGCCCCGTCAAATCAAAATCATTCACTGGATCCGGAGGATAGATATAGTTGTTTTCTACTCCTCCTTCTACTGGGTCTACAGAAATGAATCTTCCAAGTGTGGGGATGTAGACTCTTGCTCCCATTTGAATGGGTGCAAGAGACATGTCAGATTCGGAAATCTTTTCGTGGGAGCCTACCCATCCATAGCTGGCAGTACCAGCTTGGTTGTCTGGGAAAACAGAAGAAAGGAGATTTCCGAATGGGTCGTATTGGTAGCCTTGGATCAGGGTACCGGCTGTATTAGTGGTAGCCAGCGTGTCACCGTGGATGTTGGGGAGGCTGAAGGTGTTTTTGTTGTTGGTGACGGTTTCGAGCGGACGGATGGTCAGCGTTACGCCACCGGGGAGTTCGAGGTATTTTTCGGCGATTTGCCAGCTGCCGTTGCGAACGTAGTCCGGTGAATCACCAGAGGCGGTGTAGTTGTAGTAGAACTCATCTTGCGTCACGTTATTGACGTCGTGGTAGCGCGCCACCATGCGGCCCTGTACATCGCGGTCAAAGTACGTAGCTTTGTTGCCGTTTACCTGCGTAATGGATGTATTTCGATCTGATGAGTCAAAACCAAATTTGGTCATGTTGGTGCTGGTGCCTAGCTGCAAGGTGTTGCCGTGGGCGTCATACATTGGGTTGGTCAACTTGGCGTCACTACTGCTGACCAAGCGGTCGGCGTAATCGTAACAATAGGTAGTGGTTACACCGTTCTTCACCAAGCTAGTACGGTTACTGTCTTTACCCGCGCCGGCGTTGTTCATCTGCACACTGGTGCCGCAGGCAGCTGCCTGCGTGCCGTAGCCGTAGGTTTGGCTGTTACCGCCTTGGGCGGCAGTTGTCAGGCGATCGGCATTGTCATAGCCGTACGTCCAGGTGGTGCTAGTCGATCCAAACACGTTGATGTTGGTCATAATCTGGCCGGATTGGCTGCGAGTCACGCCGTCGCTAACCGTGCTGGTACCGTTGCCCAAGGTGTAGGTTTGGGTGCCAACTTTGCCATAGTCGTCGTAGCTGTAGGTGATCTTCTGCGAGCCTGCCGTTGGGTAGTTCACGTGATCGATGCGGCCGTAAGCATCGTAATAGGTGGTGGCCAAAATAGTGCCGTCCAACTTTTGGTTGGTCAAGCGGCTCAGTGCATCGTATTCATACACCTCGGTGCCCATTGGGCCAGTACGGCTGGTCAACTTGCCGTAGTTGTCGTAGGTGCTGGTAGTTGTATCACCGTAAATATCGGTGTAGCTAACGGTGCGCCCAAGCAAGTCGATCGTGGTGGTAATTGGCCCAAAGTTGTCACTGCTGCCAGTTACTAATGGGTTGCCACCCACCGCGTAATCGTTGGTGATGGTGCGTGCTGCACGCGCCGCTGCGGTACCCGTAGTACTGGTTGCCGGGATGATCGTGCTCAGCGTATTTGCCGGTATCACGGTTGTCAGCACTCGTCCGCGGGTGTCGTAGGTAGTACAGGTCCAGGCGTCAGTGCCTACACGAGTGGCCACCACTCTTCCGGAGTCGTCATAGACCGTTTCGGTCGTCCGACCGGTTTGTGTGCCGGTGCCATCTGGGTCGCTTTCGGTTTTGAGTTTGACCTGACCGCCTTGGTCGTAAGCCTCCACTGTACCGGTGGTACAAGGGTTGTCGCGGGTTTCCTGCGCCGCGTAATAGCCGTAGTTGGTGGTACTGCCACCGGGCAGTGTCTTACTGGTCTGGCGCAAGAAGCTGCCCGTTGCACCCTGCGTTTCGTAGGTGTTTGAGGTGGTATAGTTCAACCCTGTTGGATCAAGCGTGGTGCTTTGTGCCAAGCCCAATTCTGGTGTGCTGCCGTAGTTGGTTTTGGTAACCGTGTCACCCAGCTGTGCGTCATATGATTTAGTAGTTGTCGTCAGGTCGTAGTCCGGTGATAGCCACTGGTTAAAACCCGCCCACATTTCGCTGCCTCCCGGAGGCGTTGTGTACAGCGTCATGGTAGAGTCGCCCGTCTTGTGGTAGTACTCCAGCTTAAAGCGGTGCACTTGTCCCGCGGTGTTTTGCAATGTCACCTGTGGGTGACTGCGCAGTGCGCCGTCGTTCCAGTCATCCAAAAGCAATTGGTCGTCGATGTAAAATCGCACACCATTATCGGACGCAATACGGAACGAGTACTGCCCAGTTGTTGGTAATCGTAGCTTACCGGTGGCACGCATACCCCAGTTGTCGGTAGTACCAGTAATTGGCGTTGTGCCGCCGCTGTAGATCATATTAAAGTCACCCGCTACGGCACCCTTCAATCCGGTGCTATGCGCTTTTGGTGCGCCGCTCAATGCCTTGCTGTTAGTAGCAAAAGTATAGTAGGCAACGTTTGGACCCTGCATGCCCTCGTCATAGCTCGTGTCAGTTTGCGCTATCTGGCCAACGTAGGTGCTGAGTGGCTTGCGGTCTGTGCCAAACCAGGCCGCAGGCGCCGGACCGTATTGGGTAATCGCCCGATCGTCATCGTCATAAATAGTTGTTGATTTCTGACCAGTTTCGTCAGTGGTGCTAAAGACCAGATCTTTTTGCGCATGCCATTCTGTCAGGTCGCTCAAGCCCGCTACATCAGTGTCTTTGGTAGTGCGGAACAAACTGTCATATTCTACGCGATGTGTGAATCCGTTTGGCTCAGATGCACCAACCATATGCTGTTCGGTTGCGCCAAAGTAGCTGCCATTGCCACTAAAGTAGTTAAGTGCGTGTTCGGTACGGAAAGCGCCAGCTGTTGCGGCAGGTTGTTTTACGTCCACTACACGGCCAAGGTTATCGTAGCTGACTTCGGTGTTTGCTTCGGCGTTGTCCAGTCGCACACCAGCGGCGATAGCATCATTGGCAACCGAATCACGTACGGTCACAATGCGACCGAGTGTGTCATAGCCATAATCGGTAATTTCGTTGCCGGGCTCCTGAATACGCGCTAGATTGCCCGACTTGTAGAAAAAGTAGGTCGCTCGGCCGTCATTAGTCTTTACGGCACACAACATGCCCGTTGGTGCTTGCGCATCAAAAGTTGCTGGTGCTGTTGCACAGTTGGTGTCGCCGCTGTAGTAGACCTTTGCCCAACGATTTGGCGTTACACCATCGGTAATCTGCTGTAGTTTTGCCGGTGTGCCACTGTAGCTGTATTGCAAAGCGGCCGGCTTCGTGTCGTCAACCGGACTCGTCAACGAAGTTAGGAGTCCATCGGCGCCAAATACATAGGTGCGGCCATCAGTGTCCTGGAAAGTATAGGTTCCGTCGTTGTTTCGAACCAAGTACCCATCTTCGTTAACTGGTGGCTTGTAGGCCCCATTCGTCCAGGTATATTCATGGGTGCTACCGGTTGAATCGGTCAGGATAACACTACTTTGATTTACTTTAAGGTGATCATAGCCCACGTTGCCGTCAGGGTCTAAGCCAAGGTTCCAGCCATCAGGCAAAACCTGCGCACGTGGCGTCAGCCAGGTTGTTGGGACAATTTGCTCGCTGACAGCGCCCTTCACATACAGACTCATGCCGGCTGGACCGCCCAGGTCGTACATTTCGACGGTAATTGGCACCGACTGGCCAGCATTGAGGTTAATGCTCGAGCCATATACCAACGAACAGCATGATGACCAGTTGGCCATGACTTGCGTACCGTTAACCGTGATCCTGCTCCCGTCATCGGCATTTGTACCAAAGTAATAGGTGCCGGTTGTTGGTGCGGTCACATAACCCGTCCAACGAGCCATGAAGTTTTCCGGACCACCCGGCGCTGGCGACGCCGTGCCCCAGTTAAAGTTCAATGTCGTGTCATCACGCTGCATGAACAATGTGCTGTTTGCGTTGGCAAAGTCGTGCGCATTGTCGCCGTCGTTGTAGTAGCGGCCCGTCAAACCATACTGCTTGCTGGTGTTTCGCACACCAGTTTGCAGCATGTTAGTTGGGACAATTTGCTCGCTGACAGCGCCCTTCACATACAGAACGCCGACCGCATTACCGGTGTTTTCGACGAGCGTGACCGTAATTGGTACTACCTGTCCAGCAGTCAACGATACGCTCGAGCCATAACACGGCGTAGAGGTGTAGCAGTTTCCATAAGTATGCGTGGTAGTGCCATTGACGGCAATCGTTACATTATCGTCATTGCGTGCGCCAAATTGATACGAGCCAGTTGTTGGTGCAACAAAATAACCGCTCCACTTCACCGCAAAGTTGTCAGCGTTAACGACGTTATTTGCTGGCGTGCCGGTGCCCCAGTCAAAATTGACCGATTGATCAACCCGCGTCAAAACTGGCGAGCCTGAAAGTGATGTGTTGTTATAGTACTCGCCAACGAGACCGTTTCGTGAACGGACCGGAGAATTGTAGTCCAAACTAACACCTAGTGAGCCGCCAAGTGCACTCGAACTATGACTACTGGCGTTAGTGCTCACGTTACCCGTCGCGAGGTCTGCCGAAATTGGGCCAAGCGTGTCATACGCTTGGGTATTATCTTTACCGGTACGCATATCAATGCGGAAGGAAACGGCCGGACCATACGAACTGTAGACCTGGTTGGTGGAATCATAGGTGCGAGCCTGCACGTAATAGGTTGAGCCGTCTTGCAACATACCGTCTGGAATTGTCCAAGCTGTGCTGGCTTGCGGCCCTGAAGACATAACCATACCCGAACAGCCCCCACCACTGCTCACACAGAAGTTGTATTGCAGCGGTTGACCATTGCCTGGATTCGTGTGACTGGTTGACGAGAATGAAACTTGCGGATCGACAAAAACTTGACCATCTACCGGAGTAATAATCGTTGGTGACGGCAATATGTCGTTGTAGGTAAATTCAACATAGCTACCGCCCATATCCTTTTCCGGGTCAAAGTTCTTAAAGGTTGTCGCAGTGCCTTCCTGGCCCTTGAGCATCACCCATTGGTCCCACTGGTTGCTGGCCATCATGCTTGAGTACAAGCCGGTTACATCGATATCACCTTCGGTCGAGAAGTATGCAGAGTTGCCCTGAGTACCTAAACAATCATAACCATGACAATTTTCACGATATGCCGTAAAGGTAGCAGGATTTGTTGTGCCGGTATAGAAGCTGGCATCGCGCTTTTTGAGGTGCAAACGCGCATACGTTAATTGCTTGCCTTTCAAAAAGTTGTAATTAACAAAGAAATCACTGCGCCAGTTTTGCCAATAGCCGTTCGAGTCGACCAGAGAGCCGGCATAGGGGTTACATTGCGTTGAATAGCAGACATATCCATCGCTCTTGTAGGAAATGTAGGTGCCCCAACTTCCGGCGCGATCACCGAGTGAAACCGCCGTTACCGTCGTAGGGTCCACTACAGCCGGAAAGGCCTTGGCGGGCAGTTTTGACAAATACTCACCATCGACACTAATGGTAATGATGCCGTCTTTGTAGCTCTGTGAAAACGCTTCTTGGTTGGATTCAAAACCAAACGTATTGAGGATCAGGTTAGCTGGCGTAATAACAAATTCATTATTGAGCGCACCGTCTACAGTAAACTGGGCGCCTTTTTTATCATTTGTCGCCTTGAGATCTGCGCCAACCAAGCGGAACTGAACTCTGTTTACGGCAGTTTTGTCTTTGAGGATAATATTTTCTTTCACCGATGACGTGGTAACGGTATATTCGAGGTCAACACCCTTCCACACATCGTTATAGCGAACGGTCTGCACGTCGTTCTTGGTGGTAACAATTGGGTCGACTTTCGCTGCGTCGAGTGGAACATAGCCGATCTGGCTATCACCCTTTTTGATACGAACGATGCCACCGTCGAAATCGCTTGGTGCAAAGCGAGCTTGCCAGTCATTACCATCAGCGATGTACGTCTTGGTATCGCTAAACCAGGATTCAACCTGTCCAAAAGCACGGCCAAGTGCCGTACCAGCATCACCAGCGTTCTTGTCTTCGGTCAGGCCAGTTTTAATCGTTTCCCATTTGCCTGATTTTTTGTAAAAGTGTGGCTGCGTATAGTTGCGAGTCGTAAATGAGCCGTCTTTATTGCGGAATGTACTCGTGGTAGCAGTACGCTTGTCGACTAGCTCACCCGTTTGAAATGTTTTTTGTCCACTTCCTTGCAGTGGTGAGCTGGCAGCAGGTGAGCTTTGCGGCGTAAATGGCGTTTGCTGATCGGTGCTCTGTACTTGATCAGCGGCTGGTTGATTCTTGGAATCTTCCACTGGCAATGCGCCAGCGTAGTCTTGCTTTGGATCAACCTGCTTTGGCGTTTCACGCACATGACTATTTGTAGTGTTATTTTCATGTGAGGCCTGGGCCGTCGCAACAAGCGCCGAAGCGGACGGAGCAATAATCGTACTCAAAAACACGCTTAAAAAGAGTGCGAGACCCAGCCGCTGACCTACTCGCTTTTTTTGGTAAAAATCTACAAGCCCTCGAACCCGTCGCACTGCGCGCATTACATTTCCCCACTTACATATTGCAACCATCATACCCATAGTTGCCTACGTTTACAATCACAATTTTCTGAACACGCGCTGAATATTATTACGCTTAAAACACCTCTGTTATTCCGTCAAAAATATGGTAAAGCGACCGGAGCAATTCAAAGTAAAGACTTTTTAGAAACTAAACTAAAACACCGCCAAGACAGCGGTGTTTTCATCCGTTAGAGCACACTATTACTGGAATCGTTTGCTGACGTCTCCCACTTTTTGGGACATGTCTTTGCGCGCAACCACAATCCCATTTGGCGTGTTAACCACCACGACATTATCGAGGCCGATAACCGCTACAGGCTTGTCTTCTTGGTTTTGTACAAATGAGTTTTGCACGTCTTCGAGTTCAACCTTACCCTGGGTATTGTTGCCTGCCTCATCTAAGTCAGCGGCCTTGTGCAGGTCAGAGAAAGATCCCAGGTCCATCCAGTCAAAGCTGGCCGGGACCACCAGCAAGTTTGGCACTTTTTCGATTAGTGCGTAGTCGATAGTGTTGCTATCGAATGATAAATAAGTGTCTTCGTAGTTTTCAGGTGTCGCCTGGGCAAGCTTTTCGAAGTTTGCAAACAGATCGGGCGCGTTAGCCTGCATTATTTGCTTGAAAGTGTTAACTGAGCCCACAAAGTACCCACAGTTCCAGAGGTATTCACCACTTCGTACATACGCTTTTGCTGTTTCGAAATCAGGCTTTTCTTTGAAAGAATCAACATTAAAGACAAATCTATCCTCGTCAACAACACCATCTTTTTGGATGTAGCCAAGTCCGGTAGCGGGATGATCCGGCTCAACGCCTACCAGTACAATGCGACTATGTTCCTGCGAAGTTTGCGCTGCAACTTTAAAACTATGTACGAAACCGGTTACGTCGCGAATGTAGTGGTCTGAGTGCACAAAAGCCACTGGCTCGTCATTGTCGTGCGTGCGGCTAATGAACTCAAGAGCCTGCACAATACAGTGGGCAGTACCACGACGAGCTGGCTCGATAATAATATTTGCTTCGGGCAATTCTGGTAGTTGCTCGCGAGCAATGTCAACGTGGCTTGCTTCGGGAACAATATAAATCGTATCTGTTAATTGGCGTGCTCGGTCATAGGTATTTTGCAGTAACGAGCGCTGGTCGCCATTAACTTTCAACAGCTGCTTTGGGAATGAAGGAGTGGACAGTGGCCACAGACGTGAACCAGACCCTCCGGCTATTATTACAATAATCATGACCCTATGATACCAAAAAACTGGCGGTTTTAAGCAATTCCCTCAGATACGGACCCCATTTCGAGCCCGAAAACCCCTTGCCAAACCGTTGTAAAAACAATATACCTGGCTTTCTGCCGGAACGGTATAATATAGGTATCCTTAAGGAGGTGTAATGACTGATATTGCTAACATCTTTAAAGCCTATGACATTCGAGGGAAAGTCGGCACTGAATTAACCGCAGACCTCGCTCGCCGCGTTGGTGTTGCACTTGCACAGTGGCTCCCCAACGAAGGTGTCGTAGCAGTTGGTCGCGACATGCGGCCTGACTCAGCGGAGCTCGCCCAGGCAGTAATTGATGGTTTGCGCGCGCAGGGTCGCGACGTCATGGATATTGGCCAGGTTACCAGTGACATGATCTACTTTGCAGTCGGACAGTTCAACTTAGCCGGCGGTGCCATGGTGACCGCCAGCCACAACCCTGGTGCCGATAACGGCATTAAGCTGTGTCGTGAACAGGCGATGCCAATTGGTCTCGAATCAGGCCTGGCAGAAGTTCGTGACGCTGTGCTCTCAGCAGAACAGCCCGCAGCTGCAGCTACCCAAGGTTCTGTCGAAGAAAAAGATATTACCGAAGACTGGATCAAGCACACGTTGTCGTTCATTACCGTTGACGAGCTCAAACCGCTGCACATTGCCGTCGATGCTGGTAACGGTATGGCCGGCAAAATCTTCCCCGAACTCGAACCATATGTGCCGTTCGAGGTTGAAGAAATGTACTTCGAGCTGGACGGTACTTTTCCAAACCACATCGCCAACCCACTCAAATTTGAGACCCTGACCGACCTAATCGCCCGTATTAAAGAGCAAAATCTTGACGGTGGTATCGCGTTTGACGGTGACGGTGACCGAGCATTCCTGATTGATGAAACCGGCACCGTACTGACCGGTGGCGTTATGTCGGCTATGCTTGCCGAGTATTTCCTCGAGAAACACCCGGGCGCCAGCATCGTCTACGACATCCGCAACAGCCAAACAGTACCCGAAGTTATTGCCGAAAATGGCGGTGTTCCGGTGCGCGAACGCGTAGGTCACGCCTTTCTGAAGCAAAAGATGCGCGAGGCTGATGCTCCGTTTGGCGGCGAAGCCAGCGGACACTTTTACTTCCGCGACAACTGGTATGCCGACTCCGGCCTCATTGGCGCTGTCATTGGCCTGTATGTTGCCTGCCGTTCAGGCAAGTCGCTGTCTGAACTTCGCGAAAAATACAGTCGCTACCCCGCCATACCCGAAACCAATTTCACTGTTACCGACAAAGACACCGTGCTCGCGAAGCTCAAAACAGCTTTTGCTGACGCCAAACAGGAAACTGTTGATGGCCTGAGCGTTGATCTAGGCAACCACACCTGGTTTAATGTTCGCCCCAGCAACACCGAGCCGCTGCTCCGTTTGAACGCCGAAGCTGACACGCAAGAAAATCTTGATGCGCTCATCAGCAAGATCACCGGTATTATCACCGAATAAAAAGGAATTGAGGGGATATGAAAGTATTTATTACCGGCGGTGCCGGATACATTGGCAGCCACGTTATTATCGAGCTCCTTGCAAGCGGTCACCAGCCGGTCGTGCTCGATAACTATATCAACAGCCAACCGGAATCGCTCAAGCGTGTGGCGCAAATTACCGGCCAGGAAATTCCGTTTGTACAGATTGACTGCACCGACAAAGAAGCCATGGCACAAGTATTCGACGAGTATCAGCCCGAAGCTGTGCTGCACCTTGCGGGCCTAAAAGCTGTTGGTGAGTCAGTCGAAAAACCATTGTGGTACTACCGCAACAACCTCGATTCGACACTAACCATTCTTGAACTTATGAAAGAGCGCGGCATCAAGAAGTTTGTGTTTAGTTCCTCGGCTACGGTCTACGGCGATCCAAGCGAGTTGCCACTCAAAGAAAATAGCGTCGTCGGTATGGGCATTACGAATGCCTATGGACAAACCAAATTCATGATCGAACGCATTTGTAACGATCTTGCTGTGTCGGATCCTGAATGGGCTATTATTGCTCTACGCTACTTTAACCCGATCGGCGCCCACGAAAGCGGCCTGATTGGCGAGAATCCAAATGGCATACCGGCCAACATCCTGCCGTACGTCTCACAGGTAGCCGTTGGTAAGCGCGAGAAAGTACGCATCTTTGGTGATGACTACGACACTCCTGATGGAACTGGCGTGCGTGACTACATTCACATTACCGATCTTGCCAAGGGCCATGTTGCCGCGCTCGAAGGTCTCAAGCCTGGTCCAAAAATGGAAGCCTACAACCTCTCCACCGGTACCGGAACTTCGGTACTTGAACTGATCAAAGCCTTCGAAAAAGCCTGTGGCAAAGACATCCCTTATGAAGTTGTCGAACGTCGCCCGGGCGATATTGCATCGTGCTACGCAGACGCCTCAAAAGCAGAGCGTGAGCTTGGCTGGAAGACTGCCAAGACCGTCGAAGACGCCTGTGTTGACGCCTGGCGCTGGCAATCACAGAACCCCAACGGCTACAACAGCTAGAGGGCTCTTTTTAAAAACAAAACAGCTCGGGTCATCCGGGCTGTTTTTTGCCTATTTGGTTGGCTGTAGTACCCGCAGAATATTCTTGCGGTGCACATCGTTATAAGCTTCACCGAGCTTGCTAGATGCCTTGGCGTACGCGTCGTAGTTTTCAATAATATCCGTGATAGCTTTAACGTACTGCTCAACACCTTTTTCGACAACCAGACCGGGTTTGAACTGTTTGATCTCCGGCACCGTGGCATGTGAATCGGTCGAAATAACTGGCAGGCCAAAAAAGAAGAATTCACGGCACTTAGTACTATCGCCAAAGTGGTTAAACGCCCACTCACCAGTGTACAGCGCCAGGCCAATACCGGCTTTTGATTGCAGTTGAAGTGCTTCGGTCAGTGGTTGTCGCCCCATAAAATGAATGCGATCGGCAATCTGCAACTCTTCGGCTAAAAGCTGCAAGCGGCTTTCTTCGGGACCATTGCCCACTATCGTAAAACTCAGCTTAGGATACGTATCTCTCAATTGAGCCACCGCACGAATCGTACCTTCAAAATCCAACTGCTTATCAACAATTCCAGTCGTGATCAGATTGTATGTATCGTGCTTATTTTTACGCAAGCTTGTGAATTTAGCAGGTGGCACATTTGGTAGCAGGATATTTTTGTTGTCTGGCAGGCCCATCTTGCGACGAACCTCTTGGATACGCGTTGAGACCGACCATACTTCGTCAGCATTACGCACACAAAAACGATCGATACCATGATAGATGTTATTGAGTTGCTTGTTGCCAAAGCGCTGTGGCGAGTAATCGGGTGTCAAAAAAATACAGGTATCGATGCGGCCTAGTTTCTTTAAAAATACTGCTGCACAGGCGTTCAGCGGGTCAATCGCCACGAAGGTATCAACTTTCTTGCGGAAGCTAAAATGCCAGACAGTCGCAAACATCTCCGAAACATAGCGCAACGGTGATGGCCTGCTAACAACCGGCAGTCGGGTGCTGCTTGTCACTTTCCCGTCCTGATAGGTGTCAATACGGCTCGGCGCATTGCCGTCCATAGAGTGACGTACAAAATAGTAGGTCATCTGCTCGGTACTTAACGCCTCAACCACAGCGTTGCCAATGCCGTCATATTCCTTCCCATCAATGAGGGCCGGATGTGATGCAATTGCCAAACGTTTCATTATTTTGAATTCCTCAACAGATTAAACAATTTTATCTTTAAAGTTGGTGGCACTAAATAGATCGAAATATACTGCACAATGTTAAAGATATAATCCATGGCAGTTGGATGATACGCTGCGTCTTTGGCGTACTTGCGACGCAACGCAATCGTGGTAAGTTCCATCTTTTTAAGGTTTTTGCGCGTCAGTGATGTTGCCACTTGGCGATAGTGCAAGACCAGCGACTGGACGTTTGCGAACTCGTACTGCGTGCCAACACGAAAGAGCATGTCCAAGTCTTCACTAACCGTCAAAGCCGGATCATACATGCCAAGCTTGGCATAACATGCTTTGCGAAACATCGAGGCCGGTTGCGCCACCGGATTATAGCGAAAGATGGTCTGTCGCAACTGCGCATCGTGTTCGGCGTATCTTCGAATACTCGTTGGCTCATCACCACCAAAGAATTCGATAAAGCCACCCACAACACCGACGTTTGGGTGCTCCTGCAGATATCTTACTTGTTGCTCGACACGATCAGGTGTTGAGATATCATCGGCGTCCTGCCAACAGATAAAATCACTCTGGGCCAGTTGGATACCCTTAGCGCGATTGCCACCAATGCCCATATTTTGCTCATTTTTATGAGCCTTGATGCGAGCATCCTTCTGCGCATATGACTGAATGACGTCCCAGGTGGTATCCGGCGAACAGTCGTCAATAATAATGATCTCCAGATTTTGGTATGTCTGATCCAGAATACTCTGAATAGCCTCGCCAATAACATCAGCGGCTTTATATGCCGGAATAATAACCGAGACGAGCGGTTGTGTAGCCATTATTTACGTGGTGCCTCGCCAATTTCCTCGCCCACAATATATGGTGGCCGGCCTTTGGCTTCGTTAAAGATGTCCACCAGATAGATTGCCACAATACCTTGGAAAGTTGTCAGCAGACCAGTCATGAACACCAAGAACATAACCAAAACAGCATTATTGCTGAAATATTCGTAACTCACACCAAATTTAACGGCTAGCATAATGATCAAACCCAAAAATGAGAGCGCAGTCAGCGACATACCAATGGTAATAATAAACTTCAGTGGCTTCATGCTGAATGACGTCAGGCCCAAGCGCGCTAACTCAAACATTTTCTTAATCGTGTATGACGATTTGCCGTGCTTGCGAGCCTCTGCTTTATACGAAACATGTGCAACTTTAAAGCCGACCCAATTTACCAATCCGCGGTAAAACTTTGGTGATTCCGGTAAGTTGTTCAAAGCTTCCAAAACACGGCGATTAACCAGGCGGTAGTCTGCCTCACCCTCATTAAGTTGCAAGTCAGAGATAGAATTGAGCACCTTATAGAACATGCTACCGGTAAAGTTCTTGAAGAAGCCCGTACCTTCTGTTGACTCGCGAACGGTGTTCACAATGTCATAGCCTTCTTCCCATTTTGCAATCAGTTTTGGAATAAGCTTTGGCGGATGCTGCAAATCAGAGTCTAGCATGATCACCACATCGCCGTTGGCAGCCTCTAAACCAGCCTGTAATGCAGCGTGGTGACCAAAGTTACGGCTAAAAGTAATGCCGCGAACTTTAGAATCCTTTTGGGCTACCGCTTTAACACTCTCCCAGGTGCCGTCACGGCTCCCGTCGTTCACAAAGATCATCTCGTAGTCGAACTTTTTGTGATCGATGTTGTCATACACGGCCTGATATACCAACGGAACATTCTTTTCCTCGTTGTAGCTTGGCAGCACGATTGAAAGTAGTGGCTTAGACATGTTTTTCTCCTGTTCTAAATATCTGTATACATGCAATGACAAAAATCGCCAAGTTACAAATGACGTAATCATAGGCTATATGCAGCAAGGTGGCGTGATTGGTGATAACCAGAATCGGCAGCAAAATCGCACCCACACCGGCAGCAAAGAGCGATGAATAATCACGCAGGGCAATCTGATAGCTAAACAACAGATTATTGTATGAGCAAAGCAACATCGACAGTGACATCCACGGCAGCAAATATGAGTATTTCACGTAGTCACCACCAATGAGGATCGATGTTATCAGATGTGGGAACAGGCTAAATACTACCAGCGCCACGCCACCGATCAGCGATACCAAAATCAACGATTTGACGAGTGTACGATGGTTCTCTTTGGCGGTGTTGCTCATTTTTATCGAGGCGATGAGCACGCCAGCAACTGAGGCCGTTACAAAGAATACGATTCGCGCCACGGCTGACAAACCGCTAAAGAAACCGGCTTCGTTAGCCGAGAAAAAGCGGCGCACCACAATTGCGTCCGAGGTATACAGCACAGTTACGGTAGCCAGCAACACAAGAATAACGCAGCCGAACAGCAATTCGCGCTTGAGAACTTTTCGTTCGGTCTGAAATTTCAGCCCTTCCATGCGGACAGGAATTGAGCTGCGTACCGACGGCAATTTGCCGTGTGTTTTCGTCGCGACATAATAAAGTGTGGCAGCCTGGGCAATGATATAGCCGACAATCGCGCCAAAAACATTCCACCCAATAATAATGAGTGCAGCTGACAGCACTAACTTGCCGGCAGCAAAGATAATGCCGCTGATCGATACTTCTTTCAGATGCTTTTCACCCTGCAGATAGTACGTACGGAACGTTGATGGAACATTCAATACAATCAAGGCGCCCACGCCGATCAGTGGAATAACAGAGGTAAATTGTAAGCTCGACTTCAGGTAGAAGCTACCAATGAGTAGGACGCCAAAGAGCGCCACCGTAATAAAGAGCGCCAAACGCTCTAGCTCTGTCAGCAAAATTACTTTGTTCGATTTGTCTTTATGATTATTAACAATGTTGGTCGTAATATAGCCGAATACCGTCAGCACGATACCAAGTTCCATAAAGAGTGAGATAAGTGCCTGAATTTCACCGAACTCCGACACCGATGCCAGACGGCCAATAACCGGGTAGTACAGATAGTTAAACAGTGAGATGCCCAGCGTTCCCAGAAAAAACACGGCATTGTGTTTGATGAAATCCTGCTGCAGCAAAGCCTGAACTTTATGCTTCATGTGCTCAAATAGACCCCGGTCGTTCGCAGTTTTGCCATGCGGCCGACACTATTTCATATACCATTATCTTGCATTATAGCTGGATTACCGAAATAACTAAAGTCACGTTATAATGGCTGTAACTATGATAAAAGCCAAAAAACTCCTCAAGCGCATTACCACCGAACGAGTACTGCCAATACCTTTCAGCATCCTTATCGCCGTTGCCTGCTTGGTAATTAGCTCATATATACTATCAAGCTGGCTAATGCGACCAATTGGCGACGACTACAACTCGATCCTCGCCTACCACATTGATGCGAGCTGGTGGCGTATCCTGCCGGATACCGTCATCTCCAGCGGTGGCCGCTATGGGCAAACACTTGTCTCAGTTATTTGGTACGGAATATTAGGCCAGGCCGGTCTTCGTTTAACTGGACTCGTGAGCGTTGGACTCTTTATTACCGCCGCCTATCTTGCCATACTTGCATGGCAGAAAGGCAAAAAACAACTACTCAGTCACAAATACGCCCTCGCAGGCGCGGCGCTTTTCTTTACGTTCTATACGACAATTTCTATAACTTTCCCTTGGATTCGTGGTCATGTCGATAACACCTTCCAGGACTTCCTATGGTTACCTGGCTTCATCACCTACACACTGCCACTAGAGCTACTGGCCATCTTAGTTGCCACCGTTGTCTTATTGCCAGAAGTCACCAAGCTCAAAGTAAAGTGGCTGGTTATAGTCGGCCTCCTGGCAGTATTTACCGGCACGTTTAGTGAGATTGTGCCCGCAGCCTATACCGAATTCATAGCTATTATTGCTATCTATCACCTTATTAAGCACCGCTTTAAAATTAAGCAGCTCATCCGGCAACGCATTCGTTCGTACCTTCCCTTTTTGACCATTGAAGCGGGCTTGCTTATTGGGCTGGTCTTGAACTTCTTATCACCCGCCACGTCTAAACGTCGCGCTATTTTTGAACAAGCTACCACATCCGAGATTATCAAGCAGGCATTCAAATCTTCGAGAGACTACTTGTCAACCTATATGTTTGGTGGCAGTGCCACCGACCACAACGGCATCTGGTTCACCATAATCAGCAGCGTCGCCCTCGGCCTGTTTGCCATTACTGTCCTCAAGTTACGCAAAAACTGGCAACTCGTTAAGCAAACTGCACTCCTTGCCGGGTTCTTTGGCGTTATGGCATTGTCAGCACTCTTCATTAGTTTTGCGATTGTCTTTAAGGGTTACGGCATTTCTCCATACACCTATTTGGCACCACGATTTGAAATCATCTACAACATTTGGTTTAGCCTGTTCTTTATAGCAATCGGCATGCTTATTGCGGCGCTCCTGGCAGTCATTGCCACGCAACGACGCAACACCTACGTCATACCAGTAGCATATGTTCTCGTGAGCCTCTGCCTCCTGTTTAGCCTGCCACGTGTCGTGCAGCAAATCAGCACTCGTTTTCAGACTGTTGCGGTTTTCTCGGCCAATTGGCAGAACCAGGATATCCAGCTTCGTGAAGGTGCCGCCAACCACGTACAGGCTGTAACTGTACCCGTTGTAGATATTGGTGACTCATACAATATTCGTTGCGATTCAGCAGATAACTGGCTTGGTCTTGTCAAAGAAGACTACTATGACATACCAAAGATATGTGGTGTCGCAGAGTAGCGAACAACCTGAAAATCTTATATACTTCAGATAATGTCTAACCACAAACAGCCGGCTACACCGTCGCCAGATCTCAGTATCATTATTACGGCTCATGCAGAAGGCATTCTCCTGCACAAGACGCTTGCCAGCGTTCGGCGCGCCATCAAACCACTCGCCAAAAAAGGTGTCACAACCGAGATTATCATCCATGCCGATAATCCCAAGCCCCAGACGACTGAGTATCTCGACGTCAACAGGACCGCTCTTGCTGACACTCTGATTTTTACAAACAGCTTTGGCGACCTGGGATCTTCCCGTAACTTTGCCGTCAATAAAGCTCACGGCAAGTATATTACTTTCATCGACGCCGACGATCTTGTAAGCGAGCAGTGGTATGTTCGTGCTTATGAATTCCTCGAAGCGCACACGTTTGGTGATTACATTGCCCACACCGAATCTACGGTGGAATTTGGCTCATCAGATAGCGTTATTATTAAGCACGGTGAAATAAACAAAGCCACCGACACGCTCTTGAGCGTATTTGCCAACCGCTGGAACTCCATCATCATGGCCCCTCGCGAGTTACTCATCGAAGAGCCCTACGCGCCAAACAGTCCTGGCTATGGGTACGAAGACTGGCATCTCAACTGCCGCTTTATTAACAAGGATGTCCATAACGTGCTCATTCCGAAAACTGCTATTTTTGTCCGGCGCAAAGATGCCGAGTCGGAATGGTTGCGCCAAAAAATATCACGGTCAGTACTGCACGCTAATCCGCTCTTTTCGTTCGATGCCATTCGTGCCCTGCCCATTACAAGTGTTGAGGATAGCCATAGTGATGCCGCTCGGGTTATCCTTTCACCTTCCTCAGCCCAACACATGCGCCAAAAAATGGGTCCCGTTATCAAGCGAGTTCCTGGCATTGATCGATATGCCCGCAAGCTCTATCACATGGCTCGTGCCGTTAAACAAGCACAAGCCTCTCAGTCAGATGCCGCACATATACCAGAGTGGCTCAGCCGTGAATGGCGCGCTATGCATGCCATCGAAAAGCAGGTCTTCCCCACCGATCAGCTCATGGTCAGTGTTCCTATTTATGACTCGCTAACACCAGACCACTACAAGACTGCGGCCGCATTTAAAGAACTTATCAATCACACCACGCACAATACGTACGATTACATTTTGTTCGTGCCATGGCTCATAAAGGGTGGTGCTGATCTATTTGCGGTCAATTACGCCAATACTATCCAATCCCTGCGGGCAAAGAAAAACGTATTAGTCATCGCCACATTGCCGAGTCCGTCAGAGCGTGCCAGTATGTTAGAGGGCGTTGACTTCATACCTTTCGGCACCATTACCGCTGGTCTTTCACAAGATATTCAGTTCCGGTTGCTTGAGCAGCTCATTGAAAACAGCGGCGCACAATACGTCCATTTGCTCAACTCGGAACTTGGCTACGATTTTGTTGTCAGCCATGAAAACTATTGGCGTGCGACTGGCAAAAAACTCGTCGTCACTTCATTTAGCCAAAGTACAGATGAGACCGGCAGACTGTTCGGCTATTCTCACACACACGTACCAAAGGTATACGAACTGGCTTCGTGCGTAACCACCGATAACACGGCGGTCGCAAAAATGTGGGTATCCGAATATGGTTTTGATCCCAAGAAGATTCTGGTACATCACCAGCACATCGCCGCTCCAAAGCTCAGTATTCCGACTCGACCGCTTGCAAAAGGCGCACTACGCGTCCTATGGGCGGCTCGGTTGTGTCCAGAAAAGCAGCCGGCGCTCGTGGCCGAAATCGGCCGACTTGTTCGCGATCTCGATATTCATATCGACATGTACGGGCACCCGGACCACGGCTTTGACCTGTCGTTCCTCAACAGCTTGCCATCGAACGTCCAGTACAAAGGCAGTTATGATGGCTTCTTCACGCTGCCACTCGAAACCTATGACGCCTACTTGTATACCTCGTTGTTTGACGGCATGCCAAATGCAATCCTTGAAGCAGCCAGCAGTAAACTGCCGATTGTTTCCGCTGCTGTCGGGGGAGTTCCCGACTTTATCGACGATCACACTAGCGGCCTACTCGCTCCCGAACTCGACAACGCCCAGCAATATGCCGATGCGCTCCGCGATCTCTACAATCACCCCGAGAACCTTGCGGCCTACAGTCAAAGGCTTTCTGCTCAACTCGAGGCAAATCACTCCCACGAGTCGTACGAAGCAAGCGTCAAAGCAATGCTCAAACAAATTAGCTACTAAGAAAATACCCGCTGAGTTTAGCGGGTATTTTCTTGTTTCTTTTTACGTATTATGGCTGCACCGTAAAGGTGATTTTGCGAAGAACACTGCCGCTTTCTACGGGAGGGTAACCAGTATCGTCCCAGGTCTTACCACCGTCTCGGGTGCCAGTTATCCAGGCGGTGTACGTGCCTGCCGCCTGGAAGGTGGCATTTGCACTAAAGACGTATTCTGAATTGGCATTAACTGTTAAGCTAACTGCTCCCGAGTCAACGTTGCGGCCTTGTGGATCGCGAATAGCCATACCCAGCACGCCAACATCAATGGCGCTCTCTCCAAAGTTCTTCACCTTAAAAGTGGTTGCTACCTGCTGGCCAACGTGTGGCGTTGCGATACTGAGCGCTGGTCCTTGCGTGAGCGTGAGTCCATCCTTGACATCGAAGGTAACCTTACGATTAATACTACTGCTCTCGGCAGCTGGATAGCTGGTATCGTCCCAGGTCTTACCACCATCGCGGGTTACAGTAACCCACGTGGTGTATGTGCCAGACTTAGTCAAAGAGGCACCACCGATATTTGCCGTGTACACATAATCCTGGCCGGCTGGAATTGTTACGTCCTGCAAAGCAAAGTCACTGTTGCGGCCTTGTGGATCGCGAGCAGCGAGAGCCACCGAGCCAACTGTCACCGACTGACTGCCGAAGTTGTGCATGGTAAATGAAGCAGTTATACCCTTGCCCGTCCGTGGATCGGTCGTTGTGATATGTGGCTGCACCGTGATGGTTGGGCTTGGCAAAACGGTAAAGGTAATCCTGCGCTTCATTGTACTGCCGTCCTCGAGTCGCGGATAGTCAGTGTCATCCCATGTTCTGCCGCCGTCACGGGTATTCGTTATCCATGCCGTATAGGTACCGGGCGTGTCAAAAGTCTTATTTGCGGTAAACGTATACTCGTTATTTGCATTCAGGGTCAGATTAACGGCACCGGCATCAACGTTGCGGCCTTGTGGATCGCGAATAGCTAGAGCAAGAACACCAGCATTAACCGAAGCATCCCCGAAGTTTTTAACCTTAAATGACGTCGTTACCTGCTGGCCAACGTGTGGCGTTGCCGTGCTAATAGTCGGGCTCTGCGTGATGGTTGGGCTGGTATTCACCAGGAAGTTCACTTTGCGGTTGATTCCGTTTGCAGTAGCCGGGAAGGTATTTTCGTACCAGCTACTACCGTTATCTGGTGTTTCGGTAATAAATGTTGTGTACGTACCCTGTTCGGTTGGCGTAAAGGCATTGGTGTATACATAGCTGCCACCCGCCGGAATTGTCACCGATTTAAGCGGCAAGTCAACATTAGCACCACTTGGTGAGCGAACAGCAAGACCCATCAAGCCAGCATCGATTGCCGTCGTTGAGCTTGGGTTCTGAACCGTAAAGGTCATGTTTGCCGCCTTACCCATACGCATATCAGTAGCAGACGCAGCTGGCTGAGCAGTCACGACGGGCATGGGCTTAACCGCCGATGTAACACGTCGAGCGTTATCAATATTCGAGCTGGTTGGGCTATTATCACTCCAAGCACCACCATTGTAGTTCGTTATCCAAAAAGTGTAATTCCCCTCTGCCGGGAAGCTTTGCGTCGAACTATAGGTCACCGTTGCGAATGCCGGAATTGTCATGGCCTTAAGATCATAGTCGTGGTTGCCGCCGCCACTGTCGCGAACCGCAACTGACATACTGCCAATATTTATTGGACTATTGGTATTATTTGTCAGGTCAAACGATGCGGTGACACCATTATTTGTGTAGAGCCCTGGTGTACTATTACCTGTGATTCGGAGTGGTGAAGACACTACCACCGACGGTTGCGTTGAACCGAACCAGTTTTCGTAAGCAACAACAAAGTTGTAACTGCCCGAGTAGTAGTACTGGGAACTACCAGGATAAGCATGCGGCGTGTAGCAGTACAGCGAAGCGCTAGCGGCACCGTTCAGGCGGAATGTCTTGTAACCATAGCCTGCTTCGTCAAGGAAGGTAACCGTGCGGCCCTGGTACAATCCAGTACTGTAATAGCGTGTTGCGCCGCCACAGGCATATGACGAGCTGTTGCGCCACCAGGTGTTATTGCCGCGAGCTCGTTCAAAGTTGTATCGAAGCTGCCAGGTACCGTTGTCGACTTGGTTGTAAAAGCCGCTGTAACTTGAGCCACAGCCGGTTGAGTCTGGACACCCGTATCCCATTGCAAAGTTATACTGCGACGCTGCCGGATTCTTTGAGGTAACCAGGCTCTGCTCTTTCTGTAGAGTGGCAAGAATAACCTTTGGGCTCACCCCATAGTCATACGCTGCCTCGTAAATAATCTGCGCTGCAGAGACCGTAGCGTTATCACGGCCGCTCCATGATGAATAGTTTGCCAATGCCCCGCCGCGAGCGTTCAAAAAGCTCTGGATTGAAGCATGTGACATGCTTGATGCGTCAAGAAATTGCGTGTCATCAACAAGATTACCCTCGACATACTGTGCTGAGGCTTTCAGTGGTACCGCCACGCTAAGTACCAAGAACGCGAGTCCTGTCAGGACTGAGACACCGATTTTTACCCTTGAACCAAACATAAAACCCATCTATTTAAATCGAACCGGAATCTCTATATTATTTATCTCACTACTAGCTGAGTCGAAGCTGAAGACATCGACACGGCCTGAAGCTGCTTTTGGATTAAAGTGCAACGTGCCCGAAAAAGCACCATCGACAACACTCAGTGAGCCCTGGGCTACAACCCCAACCGTATCATCGATAACTCTAAATTGAACGGTTGAGACATCAGCGGTTGTGGTGCCGTGCAAATCATAACCGTCCGTCAGGAGGTCGTTCTTGGCAAGCCCCTTCACGGTGATTGCACCGGAATCTGAGGTAATCGAAGACTCGCCAGGCATCGTTTCAGTATCGCCCTTATTATCTGTTGCACCACCTTGGTTAGTGCCGGTATCACCGCCGTCAGTCGGGCGTTCTTTACCATCGTTATAGTCGTTTTGCGCCGTCTTTGCGGTGCTTGTTGTTTTGGCATTATTTGAATGGTGCTTTTTGTAGTACAGCGCACCAGCAACAATTAGGAGCACTACCAGCACGATCGCCAGTATGACCACTAGTTTTTTGCCCTTAGGGCGTCGATTCGATTGCATTGTAGTAGTATTTTTTCTCATATGTTTGTGTTTTTATTGTAACGCTTGTGGTTTTATTATAAAAGAGTCGCACGACAGTTGTCAAAGGTATTGATTCTTGTATAATACAGGGCAAATGACCACTAGGGGAGATATGTCTACAAAAAAACCACTCGTATCCGTCGTAATGCCTGTCTACAATGCGGAACCATACCTTAAGGAGGCAATTGACAGCATTCTAGAGCAGACATACGAGCACTTTGAACTCCTGGCAATTAATGATGGATCAAAAGACAACTCCGGCAAGATTATTGACCACTACGCCAAAATCGACCCTCGTGTAAAAGCCATTCACCAGAAAAATACCGGCATCGTTGGCGTTCTGAATCGCGGCATCGAAATGGCAACAGGCGAATTTATTGCCCGTATGGACTCTGACGACGTGAGTTTTCCCCGTCGCTTCGAACAACAACTCGCAGTATTTGCAAAAGACCCAAGTGTCGTATTAGTAGCGGGTGGCTTTGAAGTCATCGACGAAGATGGCGAATTCCTGTATCGCGAGGTACTCCCAGCACATGACCGAGACCTTAAGCGTCGCATGTTGCTTCGCAACCCATTGGCACACGGATCGGTTATGTTCCGCAAAGCAGTCATCAGCACCGTCGGTGCCTACACCGATGAATTCGGCCCTACTGAAGACTTTGAACTGTGGAGTCGAATCAGTGCTGCTGGTACGTTTGTGGCACTCGAGCAAACCATTTTCCGTTGGCGCGTTAATAGCGCAGGCATTACCAGCAACAACAATCAGCTGCAACTGAAGATCATGAAGCGCCATACCGGTGAACTGTGGAAAGCAAACTTCCCCAAAGTACTCAGCGCTGCACAGCTTCGCAAAGACAGTCGCACATACTTTTTGCAATACAAGAAACGCGGTATTGATATGAAAAACATCATGCTCAACGACAACGCCGAGATTGCTGCGGCCATGATTCGTCGCGGTCACCTTCTTGCGGGTCTCCATCAGCTTGGTGCCGTAGCGGCTTCTAACCGAACCGGCCTTAAGGCTGCCATCAGACAGATCGGTGTCATATTCCGCGGCGGCCTGGGCAGTACAAAACGCGCCCTTACCGGTAAAAGGAATGCGCAATGAGTAAGCCTGGCGTTAGCACCCCTCTCGTAGGTGTGTTTATGCCATGCTACAACTACGGTGAGTACATCCAGGAGGCCCTCGATTCGCTCTTTGCTCAAACCTTCCAGGACTTTGAGCTCGTGATTGCCGACGATGCGTCGCCCGATCCAAAAACCATCAAGACCCTCAAGAACCTAAAACTACCCAAAGGCACCGTGCATTTCGAAAAGAAAAACATGGGTCTCAATAACATTCGCAATAAGTACATGGCTCAGTTTAAAACTAAGTATGTCATTTCTTTTGACGCCGATGATGTATTAGATCCGCAGTTCTTGGAAAAGTGTGTTAACTACCTCGAGAAACATCCCAAGAAAGCTTCGGTAGCTGTTTGGTTGCAGCTGTTTGGCACCCAGGAAGGCATCGTGAAGTTTGACGAAAAAAAGACCGGTTTTCCAGATATGCTCGTCAGCAACAATTACCTTGGCTCGTGCCTCATGCGCAAAGCCGTTTTTGACGACATAGGTGGCTATGATAGTTCCAAAGAAGTCGATGGCGCCGAAGACTATGACTTCTGGCTCACCGCCATTGAGCGTGGCTGGAGCCTGGGTGTACTTCCTGAGCCGCTCTTTCACTACCGCCGAACAGATTCATCATTAAGCGCCCGTAGCGCCATGCCCGAAATGGCGCTCATCTGGCGTAAGAAAATCATCGAAAAACATATTGAGAGCTATCGCAAATACCTTGCCGAAGCACTTCTTGGATTTGAGTTGCGCGCCAGCAATGCACACGCTGGCTATATCGAAACTAATGCACGCTACAAGCATATGCAACGCTACGTCGACGATGAGCTTATTCCTAAAATCCTGGCACAGGGCGAGGAAATCGAAAAGCTCAAAAAAGAGTCAGTCCACCACTATATTGGTATGGCCAAAGCAACCGTCAGAAAAAGTCTGCGCCGAAAGTAGCGCAGACTTTTTGTTTTCTATTCATATAACTAGGCTTTTTCGTCCCAGGCGTGGTCTACCGAGACCAAGCCACTCCACTCTTTGATTCCCTTAACGTACGTCCCGGTAACGCTAAATTCAGCACCACGCTGCTCGTTGATGGCGCGATTCTGCTTTGACACGCCCTGCACGATAAAGTAATACTTGCCGGTATTGATGTTTGGCGTCATATTGAGCCATACATGGCTGCGGCTGGCGTCTTTGATACTGTAGCGAAAGCCAGTGATATGTTCACCGCTCTGTTTGTAGATATTAACAACAACGTGAGCAAGATCTGGGATCGGTTGCCAACTCAACTTGGCACGGATTGTCTCGCCCGCATCAAAACTGCTCTTCTTTTTATCTTCGGTAGTGTAGGTTGTAATCTGAATGTTAGCGTCTTTGTCCTTGGCGTTGGTTGCTTCGGTTGCGCTGTCGATAGATTCCTGGTTCAAGCGGCTGTAGATCTGGGCAACTTTTCGCGGGTCACCAATTTCAGCAATCTTGCCCTTATTAATAAGCATGGCGCGGCTACAGAATTGTCGAACTGTCTCCATGTCGTGCGTCACCAGGATAACCGTCTGCTTGTTGGCCTTGTACTGTTCAAAAACGTCCAAACACTTGCGCTGGAACGCCTCATCGCCAACAGCCAGGACTTCATCAAAAATCAAAATATCGTTGTGCGCTTTGATAGCAATAGAGAATGCCAGGCGCACCTGCATACCAGACGAGTAGTTCTTGAGCTTCTGGTCCATAAACTGCTCGAGCTCAGAGAATGCGACAATCTCATCGTACATGGCTTCCATCTCTTTACGAGAAAAGCCCAGTAACGCGCCATTCAGAAAGATGTTGTCACGACCCGAAAGCTCCGGGTTAAAACCAACACCCAACTCGATAAACGGCGTCAGCTCACCATTGATATCAACTGTTCCCTTGGTTGGGAAGTAGACACCAGCCAGGATTTTCAGCAACGTGCTCTTACCGCCACCATTGCGGCCCACGATGCCGAAGAATTCGCCCTTCTTGATCTCAAAGTCAACACCGTCCAAGACGCGTTGTCGCGTCTTGTAGTTCTTCTTGCCAATACTGACAAAGGCCTGCTTTAGTGAAGTTTTACGCTGATGTGGCAGCAAGAAATCCTTGTGCAGACCCTTAACGGCAATTGCCACTTCGTTTGTATCAGTATTTTGAGTGTCTTTCATTATAGGTTCTCCGCAAACGCTTTAGATTCGCGTTTGAAGTACAGTGCAGCAAATACAGCTACAGCGCAGACGGTAATAATAGGGATAATTGCAAACTGCCAGCGCATAATGTGCCAACCAGTAATAGTCTGGTGGGTTACGAAAGCGTAGCGTGCGTCCTGAATGATCTGCGCCATAGGATTGGCAAAGAACCATTTCTGATACTGAGCCGGCACCATGGTTAGCACGTACAAAATTGGCGTGCCGTAAAACGCCGCCTGGGTAATAACCTCCCAGATGTAGTTGATGTCACGAAACTTCACAAATAGTGCACACAAGAAGAATGCCATGGCCTGCGCAAAAATAAATAATTCCAACAGCAGTGGAATCATCAGGAACCATGACATCTGTGGCTCAACACCATTAATGATTGCAATAACAATCACCACGACCAGGTTCAGTAGGAAGTTAATAATTGCAGACATCGAGGTACTGACAACAACCAAAAAGCGCGGAATACTGATTTTTCGAATCAGATCGCCGTTCGAGACAATCGCAGTCATACCTGTAGAGGTAGCCTCAACAAAGAAGTTCCAGAGCACGATGCCGAAGAACAGATAGGCAGCAAAGTGATCAACACCCCGGTTGAGCTTAAAGATATAAACAAATACTACATATAAAATTGCGAATTGGAACAGTGGTCGAAGGAGTGACCAGATATAGCCGAGTGCTGAACCTTGATACCGCACTTTAAAGTCAGTTGATACCATCTCTCGTAAGATGGCGCGGTTCTTTTTTGTAAGATACTTCATGTCTAGTAGAATATTATACATAGTGATTACCCGTAAATACAATGATCAACAAGCGTAGCAATTCAATTCCCGCCAAACGCATCCTTCTTATTCGCAATGCAGCCAGCTATGATTTTGGCGGTGCTGAACGCTTCGTTATCAACCTTGGCGATGAACTGCAGCAATTGGGCTGGCAGGTTACGGTCGCCAGCCACCACAAGGAAATTGGCGAGCGCTCACAGCTGGCACACGTGCCATATAAAAAGAGTCCGTGGTTACAATCGTTACAAGATCTCAGTGGTTGGCGGCTGGTACTCTTTCCACTGTATGTACTCTGGCAGCTCTATCTTATCGCCTGGTATCTACGCCTATGTAAAAAGCTGCGCGTTAGCGTTGTTCATCCCCAGAGTCGCGACGATTTTATTAGTGCCACCATCGCAGGCAAACTGCTGGGATTAACAGTGGTCTGGACTGACCACGCCGACCTAAAGTATGTCTATCGGAATGTTCCGGTTCCTATCAAAAATCCCGTGGGCAAATGGGTCTGGCGCACCAGTAAAAAAGCTGCTGCCGTTACGCTCGTTAGCCACAGTGAGGGCCGCCTTATTACTGAGGCGCTGACAATCGAAAACCTACCCACCAATTATCAGGTCGTCTACAATGGTGTGTCTGACACCCCAGTACAGCCACTACCGCGTGTTGCCAATGACGCAAACGCGGTCATTTTCTGCACAACATCTCGTTTAGTCACTGCTAAAGGTATCGGCGAGCTTATCGACGCCTTTGTTGATATTGATAAGGTTATCGATGCTCGGCTGTGGATTATTGGTGACGGACCAGAGGCCGAACGGTTCAAGACGCAAGCGGCAAATCACCCCCATATTACCTTTATGGGCTTTCAAGAGGACATTCATCCCATCGTGGCGGCTGCAGACGTCTTTGTGCACCCCAGTTATCACGAAGGCTTCAGTATCTCTATTATCGAGGCTGCTCGGCTGGCGAAGCCAATTATCGCCTGTTCGGTCGGCGGCAATCCCGAGATTGTACACAATACCGTTAATGGTCTACTAGTTCCAGCTCAAGACGCTCAGGCTCTGGCGACCGCGATGCTCGAACTGGGAAAGAATGAGCATCTTCGTGCTCAGTACGGTGCTGCTGCACGCCAGGTCTTTACCGAGAATTTTGAATTTGATCGAATTGTCGCAGAAAGGTTCGTTCCATTATATGAGCAATAAAAAACTTCGCATTGCGTTTGACGCTAGTCCCTTGTTGGTCAATAAAACGGGTGTCGCGTTTTATACTGAACGGCTCATCCAACAGATGGCCGCCGCCTATCCCGACGTTGAATTTGTGGGATTCTACTACAATTTCCTTGGCAAACGATCAACCAAACACTTTCCGCAAGCCGACAACATCACGTTTATCGCATCGCGTTTTATACCAAGTAAAGTCATTTACCAGCTTCGGCGCTGGAACATTGAAATCCCATTTGAACTCCTCTGTCCCACAAGAGTAGATTTTATTCTATTTACCAACTTCATCGGCTACCCTCGTCTCCGCAAAACACCAGCCGCTACCGTTGTACACGACTTAACCTTCGTTGACATCCCAGAATACACTTCCAAAAAGAACGGCAGTGACCTACGCCGTTTTACGCCAAAAGAAATTGCACGTTCTAAATTTGTCGTGACCGTCTCAAACTTTAGTAAACAGCGGATTGTCGAAGAATACGGCGTCAACCCCGAAACCATTCTAGTTACCCCTATTCCACCTGAACCAGCACAAGTCTACGACCAACAAACAAAAGACGAACTAATCCAAAAGGTCGGCATTACGAAGCCGTTCATACTCTTTTTGAGCACCATTGAACCGCGCAAGAATATCTTAAATCTGATCGCTGCGCATCAGGAATTACCACCCGAGTTACAAGAGGAATACACGCTGGTTATCGCTGGACGTATTGGCTGGAATTGCGAAGCCGAGGTTGCCAAGCTTGCGGAGGTGCAGGAGCAAGGTCTGAACATCAAACATCTGGGATATGTTGACGACCGCACTCGCGAGGCCTTACTACAATCTGCCACCATCATGGCAAATGCAAGCCATTACGAAGGTTTCGGCATGACACTGCTCGAGGCGATGCGCTATGGCACACCTTGTGTTATTAGCGACATTCCTGTGTACCACGATGTAGCTGGTGAAAGTGCAGTTTATTTCAACCAGAAAGATCCTGCAGACATCGCCCAAAAGATAGCCGCGCTTCTACAAAACCCAGAAGAACTACAAAAGAAACGTGTTGCAGCCAAAGCTCAAGCCGATAGTTTTAGCTGGAAAACAGTTGCCGCCTCCTTGCATGACAAGATCGTGCAAGCTCTCCGTACTACGTAGTGCGCTTTTTGTTGGCTGTCTGGAGGGCCAACACAACACCCGTCAGTAGCCACCACTGACATGCTACCGCCTCATTACTCCAGGTGTGTAAGAGCATGTTCATAAGTACATACCCCCAAAAGCCTGCCAGCAAGACAATCGCCAGCGAATCACTGCGCTGACGCCAGAGTCGGGCATACAGCCATGCTTGTACGACAATAAAGAATACCAGGCCAATCACGCCAAGCTCGTATCCAAGCTGAACGTAGTAGTTCTCGGTCAGGAAACTGCCTTTAGGATTCTGAATAGAAGCCAGCCCAGCAGTGCCGGGACCATGTCCAAACGGCCGCTCGGCGATGCCATCAAGGCCTTGCTTCACAAACAGCCAATGGTATTCATTAGAATCAATGTCAGAAGAGCCCTGACTACTGTGCGTAATATAACTTGTTACGAAAGCGCTGTGTCGTTGAGAGTAGGCAATACCGGCGCCAATGATCACCAAACCAATCAGCAGGAGACCAAAACGTTTTACGAACAGCATCGCCAGATCACGATACTGCCACAAGATCGTCAAACCGACAGTCAAGACGGCAGCCATCCAGGCACTTCGCGAGAAGGTCATAAAGAGCGCCAAGACCATCAACGACAAAGCACCACCGTAGACCATCTTTCGATACCGTGATCCCTTCTGTAGTAGCCCCAAGACCGCTAGAGCCATGGGTACGAGCAAAAATGCTCCCAGTGAGTTTGGATCACGAAGTGTGGACATAACCCGGGTAAAGCCGGCTGCATCGTCAATAGAAAAGTTGGCTCGAGCTCCGCGGTCGATGCCATAACCAACATGTGTCAAGATATCAGATGGTAAAAAGTACTGCAGAACGCCTAGGGCCGCAACCAGCGTCGCTGCGCCAAAAACAACCATCAGTATCGGACGGCGCTGAAGCACTCCAGGATAGAGCCGCACCGCGCCATAACCAACAACCAGAAAGCAGAATAGCCGGACGTTATATACAGTCCCCAGAATAGCGCTCTGTGCATAGATATCACGATGTAGCAGCCATAGAATGGCATGCAGAAAGCCATAACCAGCCAGCAATCCGCTTAGCACCCAAAATGTTCGATCAGTACGCCTGGCAATAAAAACCATACAAATAACGAACAGAGTCAGTAGGCCTACCACGACATCCTTGGCGACTTTCCAAACATCGAGCCCACCCGTGACAAGACTTAGAGACTGTGCCAAGAACAGATGAAATGGCATGTATGCGAGCAAGATAAGACTTGCGTAATATGGGAGACGTTTGGCAATTTGCATTTTCTAGGTACAATTATAGCAATGACATCACAGCATCGCCACCATATAGTTATCGACGGTCGTATCCGTCGATCGACAACAGGCCGTTACGTTGACCGCCTTATCGAGCACCTTCAGGATATTGATTCGTACCACAAATATACGATCTTGCTGCAGCCCGACGACCCATGGAAACCAAAGTCCTCAAATTTTCATACTGTGAAATGTAAGTACGCTCAATTCTCACTTAATCCTGTTGAGCAATTTGGCTTTGCAGCCCAGCTATATGGCCTCAAGCCTGATTTAGTACACTTCACCATGAGCCAACAGCCCCTGCTCTACTTTGGTAACATCGTCACCACTTCGCACGACACCACTATGTACAATTACGTTCGCCGTGGCAGTACACCGCTGTTATTTTATAAGTTCAAGATTGGCTTATATCGCTTCTTGGTCTGGCAAAGCCACCGAAAGTCTCGGATTATCATTGCCCCAACTCGTACCGTTGCCGAAGAGTTTATTGCAATGCAGCCGTTTACGAAAGATAAGATGATCGTAACGTACGAAGCGAGCGAGCCCGAGTTCGCCGATAAAGCCACGAAGCCCAAGGGAATCGATAGTGACTTCATTATGTATGTTGGCACCGCATTTCCGCACAAGAACCTTCCAAAGCTAATCGAGGCATTCGACCTGCTGGTTGAAAAACGTCCCGATCTCAAACTGGTCATTACCGGCAAGCGCGAAGAAAAACACATGGTCGAGCTCATGGAATGGGCCAAGACTCGTCCATCGTACAAGAATATTATTCTACCAGGCTTCGTGACTGACGGTGAGTTGAAATGGCTCTTTAAGCACTGTCGCGCCTACGTGTTTGCTTCTGTTAGCGAGGGGTTTGGATTGCCACCACTCGAAGCTATGGCGCACGGCGCACCAGTGGCCTCAAGCAACGCCAGTGTTATGCCCGAAGTCTACGGTGATGCAGCTCATTATTTCAACCCCCGCAAGCCTCGCGATATTGCCGACAAAGTTGAAGACCTCTTAGACAGCGAGACACTCCGTGCTGACCTGATCAAAAAAGGCTATGCTCGCCTCAAGAAATTCTCATGGCGCAAGATGGCAGAAGAAACAATGACGGCCTATAAAGCCGCCTTGCGTGAAGAATCAGATCTAAAAAAATAACCCCCACGGACCTGCTGGAGGTTATTTCTGGCTACTGCTCTTGCGGTTTAATGATGATACGCCGATCCCGGCCTTCGCCGACGGATTCGCTCTCTAACCCCGCATCTTGTGCAATCTTGTGTACAACACGACGGTCGACGGCACTCATGGGCTTGAGCTCCATGGACTGGCCAGTTTCTTTCACTGATTTAATCCAATCTTCGGCGCGTTTGCCCAGGCGGTCGGCACGCTGCTTTTTATACTCAGCAATATCGACATTGACTCGAGTGTATTCGTAACCCTGATTCTTAAGCGCATTACTGACAAGGAACTGGATCGCACGCATGGTGTCGCCGTGCTGACCAATAAGAAACCCATTGAGGTGTGTTGACGGCACTTCAAGCTCAATAACGTCATCATCTGTTGTTGCGTGAACTTCGGTGTTGAGTCCGAAGAACGACAGCACATCCTCAAGATACTTTTTCGCATACGTTATAGCGTCTTCCACTATTTTTTCCTCCGTTTTTTACGGTTTTGTGCATTGCCTTTCTGTTGCTTAGATGATTTAGATGGTTCGCTGACAACCTCGCCTTCGATGACTTCTGAGTCAGCATTCTTAGTGGATGACTTATTTTTACTGAGCAACTCCTCTTCGTCTTCACGAAGAATAATGCTCTGCTGGATAAACGCTACCAGACCACCAACCAGCCAGTAAAGACTGAGTGCTGACGCGATATTTACCGTAAAGATAAACACCATCGCCGGCAACATGTAGATGGTCGTACGGCTAACCGCAGCATTTACTTCCGACTGATCTGCTTGCTTGCCCTCACCGGCACCCTTCAGGATCTCACGCAACTTGCGCGCATCCTTATCGGTTGGGGTGAGCTGCTTGCTCTGGAAAAACTGAATAACGGCACTACCAGCAACAATCAATAGTGCTGGCCAGTAAACACCCTTTGGACCGAGGGCACTTCGGGTGAGATCAACCACACCAAAAAGTGTTGCGTCAAAGTCTTTGATATTGTGGGAAAGGTGCTGAATCCAACTAAAGTTCTGTAGAAACGGGTAGGCGAAATCAACAATGGTGTGCTCGTTGTGGATCAACCGGTTCAAGCCACTATAGAGACCAATAAGAATAGGTAGTTGTAGTAACAGAACGCCGATTGAGCCAAATGGGTTGACACCATACTCCTTATAGAGAGCCATGGTCATGACTGATTCTTTTTGGCGATCGCCGTTTGCGGCTTTTTTAATCTTTTTCAGCTCAGGCTGAATCTTGCGCATCACCTTAACCTGGTGCAGCTGCTTCTTTACAAGCGGCCACAGCAATAAGCGCACCAGAACAGTAAACAAGATAAGTGCGAGTCCAAAGTTGTGACCCGGCAGTATCGCATAAATAAATACTAAGACGTTAAAAATTGGTTGGACAATGAGTGTGTCAAACATGTGACTAATTGTTCTCCTTAAGTTCTACTATAGCACGCGTTTGTGATGGCGTGTCGTTTTCTGGCAATACAATACCAGCTTCTTCCATTTTTCCCACTACCCTTTGCCGCAGATCTTCAGCCGAAATATAGGCACACTGGTCACTGAACACTGTAAAGACCATGTCATATGCTCCCTGCATGCGCGGTTCCTCACGTCGTACAATTTCATAGATACGACGTCGAATACGGTTCCGGACAACAGCGGATTTATGAACTTTACGACTAACAACCACCGCCATGCGGTAGTCTTTGCGGCGCGGATTAGCAGTATACTTGAGCGCGCCGTACTGGCCCCGGATAGTCTTGCCTTTTTGATACACAAAACGGAGACTACCGTGCCCATGAAATCGGTGTTTGCGATTTATCATTGGTAAGGTAGCCCCCGTTACATTCGTGCGTTACAACTTAAAACAGTTATGTGTAACCAATTTAGTGCGTCAAACGTGCGCGGCCCTTGATACGACGTCGTTTGATGACGGCGCGGCCTGCTTTGCTCGCCATGCGCTTCATAAAGCCATGTACGCGAGAGCGGTGACGCTTCTTTGGTTGGTAAGTTCGTTTTGGCATAGTGCTTTCACTTTACAGCATAAAGAGTGAACAGACAAGATCCCCTGTCCATACCACTCAAAACGCCCCTTTACAATGTATTTGCTTGTTATCTAGTGAAAATAACAATGTTTACCCTCTAATATTAGCAAGTTTTCCACTTTTAGCCAAGTGTTTTCCACAATTTTACAGATGAGCCGAGAAAATGTGTACAACTTTTTGCCTTTTTGGCCTGTGCATTATGTAGCCATAAAAACATCCCAAAAGGTGTGGAAAAGTGTGGAAAAGTACGTTATATTGAGCGTATTCAGTAACAAATCTTCAGGGATGTGAGAGGGTATGCAGCAAGAGACCTTGTGGCAAGCAGTCTTAGGTGAAATTGAGTTATCCGTTTCTCGCGGCAACTTCATCACCTGGTTCAAAAACACTGCTTTGCTTCGCTTGGATGACGACAGCGCAATTATTGGCGTACCCAATGTGTTCATCAAGCAACAATTAGAGCGTAAATATAACGAGCTCATTACCGACACGCTTCGCAAGAACGGCATTGAGTCACAAAAGGTTGAGTATAAAATTCACTCGGCCTTAACACACCAAAAAACAAAAGAAGAGCCCGAAACCGTTTTGCGACCCACGCCCCAGGCAAAATCTACGCCCGCCGCAAGCGTCAAAACACAAGCCAATACCCTCGCTCACGGCTACCGTCAAGGACTTAACGAAAAGTACACCTTTGAAAGTTTCATCGTTGGTTCCGGCAACGAACTTGCCTATGCCGCTTGTCAGGGCATTGCGGCCCAACCGGGAACCAAGTACAATCCGCTCTTCTTATATGGCGGCGTCGGAATCGGCAAAACCCATCTGATGCAAGCAGTTGGAAATGCAGTACTCTCGCAGAACCCCGATGCGCGTGTCGTATACGTCTCAAGCGAACAGTTCCTACAGGAGTTCGTTGATGCCGTTCGCTTCAAGAAGAACACCGACTTTGCTGACTTTTACCGCAGTGCAGACGTGTTGATCGTTGACGATATTCAGTTCATCGCGGGCAAAGAAAAGGTCCAGGAAGAATTCTTCCACACCTTCAATGCCCTCCACCAAGCCAGCAAACAGATTATCATCAGTAGTGACAAGCCGCCCAAAGATATTCCAACACTTGAGGAACGACTTCGCTCGCGCTTCGTCTGGGGTATGAGCATCGACATGCAAACACCAGACTTTGAAACACGCTGTGCAATTTTGCAAACCAAGGCCGAGAACCACGGCATCGAACTCACGACCGATGTCACTGAATATTTGGCGACAAACGTTCAAACTAACATTCGTGAACTTGAGGGTGCCCTGAACCAGCTGTTAGCATTCTGTGAGATGCGCGGCCTCAGCCCCAATATGACAGTTGCGAGTAGCCTGCTCGGCGCCAGCCAAACCAGACCCAAACACATTAGCGCCCGGCAAATCATTGAACGCACCGCTCGACATTTCCAGATACCACTCGAAGACATCCTGGGGCCAAAGCGCGACAAAGACATTGTTGTGCCTCGCCAAGTCGCCATGTACATGTTGCGCAGCGAGCTGCACCTAAGTTTCCCAAAAATCGCGCGTGAACTTGGGCGCAAAGACCACACGACCGCCATTCACTCGGTCGAAAAGATCGAAAAAGAGTCCCGATTTGATGCAGATATTCGTACGGCGATCTCGGAAATCAAGGATCGACTGTATGCGTAAAACCTGTGCAAAAGCCGTGGATGGGCTGAGGAATATACAGGAACGCGAACACTATTTATACTCAACGACTGACTATCACCCGGCAGGCATTGTGGGTAACCCACAAGCTATCCCCACAACAACGCACACATTGTCCCACCATTTTTCCACTCACAAATACGACCTTTTCAATCTGTTAATTACCTACTTTTCCACGTTTTACACAGGACTAATAACTAATACTACTAAATATATGTATATAAAAATTACTTATTAAGGCAGCAGGAGTGCATAACTATGAAGCTACAAGTTACACAAGAAAATCTGAATAAGGCACTAGGTACTGTTGCACGAGTTGCAAATACACGAGGAACCCTACCAGTATTGGCAAACGTTCTTATAAAGACCGTCAACAATCGGCTTAGCATCGCAGCAACCAATCTCGATATTGCAATTACGCAATATATTGGCGCAAAGGTATCCGAAGAAGGCTCGATCACCGTCCCCGCTCGACTTATGCAGGATTTTGTAGGAAGTCTCCCGGCTGGAAATATCGAACTCGATCTCGACGACTTTAAGCTGCACATTGTAACCGACCAGTATAAATCAGTTATTAATGGTGTTTCCGCCGAAGAGTTCCCTGTTATGCCAGCAATCACTGAGGGCCACACCTGGACAGTTCCGGGTAACATTCTTAAGAAAAGCTTGCAGCAAGTAGTTCTGGCGGCGTCAAACGATGAAGCGCGCCCGGTCTTGACTGGTGTGTATGTTCACACGCACGAAGGTGTGCTGTATCTGGCGGCCACCGACAGCTATCGTTTGGCCGAAAAAGCACTAATGCCAAATAACGATGCAATTTCTCTGCTTATCCCAGTGAGCGCAATGCAGGACCTACTTCGCATTGTCAGCGATACCGAAGAAGAGGTTCGAGTTACGAGCGACGATCAACAGGTGCTGTTCCAGGTTGGGGATATCGAGTTGGTGGCCCGTCTGATCGAGGGGAAGTATCCACCATACCGCAATCTTATCCCCAGCAACTTTGCCACAACCGCAACACTCAAGCGATCAGATCTACTAAACGTTACAAAAGTCTCGAGCTTATTTGCCCGTGAAAGTGCTGGCAGTATTACCATCGAAGTGAGTGAGGTATCCCAAGAACTGAGTATTCGCTCAATTGCCTCACAACTTGGTGAAAACAATGCTAAGGCTAATGCAAAAGTTGAGGGGTCTGGCGATATTACGCTCAACTCCCGATACCTGCTTGATGCACTCCACGTTATTAACGGCGAAGAAGTCAGCTTCTGTTTTAATGGCAAGCTTGATGCCGTTGTCTTGCGCGATCCCGCCAACGACGACTACATGCATCTGATCATGCCGCTCAAGAGCTAGTCTTGCACGAGAGCGGGAATAATAAATCAACCGGCCTAGATGTTTCACATACGGCCTCTGATTTATTATTCCCGCTCTCAGTCAGTCCCGGTCGGGCAGCGCAGTCTTGCTTCCAAGCGAAGATAGATAAATGAAGCGACCGAAGTAAATAAGGTACAATAAAGAGAATGATAACGAGAATTCGCCTGCAGCACTTCAGGTCGTACGATGATGTGTCGTATGATTTTGATCCAGGTGTGACTATTATCGTGGGGCCAAATGCCAGCGGCAAGACCAATTTGCTCGAAGCGGTGTTGGTGGCGGCACACGGCAGTTCCTACCGAACTAAAGATGCTGATTTGGTGCAATTTGAGGCGCCGTGGGCGCGTTTAGACGCAGAAACCCCCACCCATAGCCGTGTCGTAAAGTTGCAGGGCTCAGACCCAGTTAAAAAGAGTTTTGAAATTGACGGCAAGCCTCTCGTTCGGCTTTTGCAGCAGCGAACATTGCCTGTTGTATTGTTTGAGCCAAACGATCTACTGCTCTTGAACGGCTCCCCGGATTTGCGCCGGACATTTCTTGACGAGTTAATCGAACAGATAACACCTGGTTTTGCTAACGTGCGTAAGCACTATCGCCGAGTTTTGACACAGCGAAACGCACTCCTCAAAAAGAATCCGCCAAACCTCAAAGAGCAATTATTTGTGTGGAACTTGCGCCTCAGTGAGCTCGGCGGACAGATTGCCCGCGAGCGCCATCAGCTGATTGAGCATTTCAACGAGCACGTCAGTGGTTTGTATGACTCGCTGGCCGGTCGTGACAATCGTATTGAGCTGCAATATCTGTCGAAGTTTAGCCCAGAAACCTATGAGACCTCCCTGCTCCGCAAGCTTGAAGAAAATATTGAACTCGAGGTTATGCGAGGCTTTACGACATACGGGCCGCACCGCGACGATATTGTAGCGCTGATCGATAATCACCCTATGCAAGAAGCAGCTTCGCGCGGCGAGACGCGCACGCTCGTCCTGGCATTGAAGATTTTGGAGCTGCAACTGCTCGAGGAAGCTCGCAACGAAAAACCCATACTCCTACTGGACGATGTTTTTAGTGAGCTCGACGCCAAGCGGCGCCAGGCTTTGACGCAGTTCGTACAGACGTATCAGACGTTTATTACGACCACCGATGCAGATATTGTGGCAGATTATTTTGCCACCTCGCACAAAATTATTTCTCTCACATAACTGTTGTCTATAATTGGCCAACTTTTGCTATACTTAGGCGCATGAAAAGACAGCTGGCGCAGATCTTTAGTCGCCAAAACCTCCCAATCATTGCCCCGCTTATCTTTTTCTTGTTCGCGGTGCTGTTTTTGTGTATCCGTTACGTGCCCGATTATTTTCGCCCAGATTGGAGTACGGCATTCCACCAAAGCCCGGAAATTGTGCGTGTTGCTTTGCGTCCGGTTAGTAACGCAGAGCTATGGCCTAGCGAAGCAGGCCACGTGGCTGGAGCACGAGGGCATTGGCTAATGAGCGATTACCGAGATAGCGAGCCCGAGCGCCTCTGGTACGACGGTGAGCCTATCGCTATCTCCTCAGTGGGCTTTAGTAGTTATATTTTGAGCCCGGACGGCAGACGTTACGCATATACTGAGAAGCTTGTTGACGCGACTGACGAAAGCCAGGAGCAACTTGTCGTAGACGGCGAGATATATGCCGTGGGTGGGCGTATGACTGTGCTGTACGTGCCCGACTCAGGTGATCCATACTATATGTGTGATGACTGTGGCCAGGGGGCTGGCAACGCCCTGTGGCACGGTAGCCAAAGACTTGCATCCCTCGAGAAAGATGAAAGAAATAGTGAAGATGTGACGGCTGCATTTATCGTTGCGAAAAATCAAGAGGACTACTGCTTTATAAATGACACCCTTGGTACTTCAATACTTCTCAGTGGAAAGCGAATTGAACAGCACGGTTGGAGCTACTGTAGCCCTAGTGCGAGAGTTTTTGTTAGTGAGGAGAGTAGAAATACATTTCCCATTGGCAATAAGTCAGTCTTGTTCGTGAACAATAAGAAGGCTGCCGAAGGAAACATAAGCGACGTCCATATAGACGACAATAGCCTACTCTCATATGCGCAATCTAACGGTAGTGGCGGCGGACTCATTGTTTGGCATGGCAAGCGTTACACGTACCATAAATACATGTCTAACGGCAACTGGATCGTTAGTCCTTCACAGAACAACCTTTTGATATCGCTTACACGCGACAACAAGGAGGTTTGGCTTCTGAATGGACAAGTAGTAAATAACATACGAGATGACGACAGCCTGTATCTTGATGACGAGACTCTCTATATTTATCGGTTTATGAAGTAAATAAAAAACACCTCGCCGGGTGTTTGTATATAGGTGTGCGGACGACGAGCGGAGATCTGTTGAGATGGCTGGTAGCCACAGATATTCTCCGCCCGCCGCAGACATGATGGTCACGCCGTGGCGTGGATCAGTCTTGTCGCACCGTTCAGGTGTTCATCACGCGTTGCACTGGGTGTGCCAGTCGGCAGATGCCGGCTGAGCACAGTAATACGGGTTCCCTTCGCTCGGGTCGGTATCTAGGTCTTCCAGAACATAGGAGTCCGCGAAGTGGAACGACCCGATCGTCATGCCGATCTCGTGTCCACTTGGTGGAGTGGCGTCGGCGGGTACGGGGGATTCATCCCATGTTTCCAGCCAGGGCTTGGAGGTGATGGTGACCACCAGGACGCCCGAGTCATGGATTGCCTTGACCTTCACGAAGGCTTCGCACTGAGGTTGCTCGACGAGCAGCTCATTGTTGCACGGGCCGTTGTTCCAGTCGAACGTTCCGGTTCCATCCTTCTTGATGACCAGATTGGAACCGTGAACGCGCCAGGTACCGACGAACTTGCTCGGGATTGAGTAGTCGTACGGCTGCCAGGTGGCGTTCTTCAGGATGTCCCAGAGCTTGCTGTTGAAGTCGTCGACGATGTACATCTTCGACTGCGGGTCGTACCAGACGCGCTGGGTGTGCGAACTGGCTGTGTTTCCGGAGTCGTCCTTGCAGTCCACCTTCCACTCGGTGTAGGTGAACGTCTTGTTGCCGACCGGTGCAGCACCCTTCTTGATGGGCTGCTGCGGGAACGACGAGACGTTCGTGCTCGCGGACTGGTTCATGCAGCCGCCGGCGTCGTTGCCGGGGTGCCAGAACTGGTCGGGCGAGTACTCGTTGGACGGAACGGCGTTCTGCCGACCGGTGTACCGGTTGAACAGCAGGAAGCCCTGGCAGTAGCCGGGCCGCACGCACTTACCGGTGGTCTGGACGCCCTGCCCCTTGCCTTCGTAGACGCTGCCCTTCTTCCAGCCCGGAGGCAGTTGGATGGTCATGCCGTGGAACGTCAGCGGGGTCGGCTGGGTGCTCAGGAACTTCTTGATGGACGTGATGACCTGGTCCTCCACCGGCTGGTGGTGGGTCAGTCCCGAGTGCCAACAGTGCAGTTCCCAGATCCAGTGCCCACTGCAGGCTGCCGTCTTCTGGCCACCGCCCTTGTCCTCGTGTGCCATCTCCTGGAGTGCCGACACAGTGTTGACAACGCCGTCTCCGTAGAAGCGGAAGTCGTCGATCACGTTGCCGATGTATGACTTGAGGGTCATGTCGCCGGCGATGGCCTCGACCGGGATGTTGTCCGGGAACTTGGGCAGCGAAGTGATCTTCTTGTTGAAGACACTCAGACCCTGCAGGGCGGATGCCGAGCAGATGCCGTTCGCACCGGTGGGGATCTTGGCGCGGACGCCTGGTACGACCACCGGGTTGCAGGCGGCGTACAGGAACGCGTCGGCGCCGTTGGCCCAGAGGCTGCCGAGGTGCGGCGTGCCAATGGTGATGACCAGGCCGGTGCCCTTGGCTGCGTCCGAGTTTTCGTGCAACGCGTAGCGCGCCGCCAGACCACCCATGGAGTGCCCGATCACGATGACCTTGCGCTTTGTGGAGGTTGCCAGGCAGGCGATGCGGTCGCCGAGCTTCGGGCCGATGTTGGGGTTGTCGACCCACTGCCGGTTGTACTTGCTGTAGTCGAAGGTCTCGACGTAGGCGTCAGGCACCTGCTTCTTGACCACACTCAGCATGGAGTACGAGTCGTCGTCCGTTCCCCAGGCGCCCTTGTCGCTGTTGAGCCCGTGCACCATGATGACCGCGTTGCGGTTCTCGATGCCGGAAACACAGGATTTGGCGGCTGCCGGGGCTGCCTGGCTGACCGCGGGTACTCCGAGGAGTGTTGCGGCGGTTGCCAGCGCGACACTGAGTGCCTTGAAGATCTTCACTGCTGCTCCTTGATGGTGTCGCGGACGAGCCACTTGCCGTGCGGTTCCTGCGCGTTCTTCTCGTAGACGAGGTAGACGGCGTAGTGCACGGTGCCCTGGCTGGTCTTGACGCTGCCGCGGATCCCGCCACTGACCTTGTCGTTGACGAAGGTCTTGGGCTCCAGGACGATGGTGCCGCCGAAGGTGCTGAGGCTGTCGTGGGACGGTCGGAGCTTGTGGCTCAGTGCCAGCTTCTGGGCCGAGACCGAGGAGCTGTTGAGCGCCCGTTCGAGTTCCTTGACGTTCTTTTCCGTGATCTTCGGCGGGTTGTCGATGACCGGGAAGGTGCTCGGCAGCGGCGATGCGCTTGCGTTGGACTTGCCCTGCTTGCCGTCGGTTCCGGTGGCGTCGCTGCCGTTGAAGAACTGGAGGTAGGCCACGATACCGGCGATGAGCAGGACTGCTACTGCGCCGAGGATCTTTCCTCGATGACTGCGCACGGGGATTCACTTCCTTCGTGTGATGATGTTGCCTTAAGGTGCATGGATAGCAAAAAAGAGACCGAAGGTCCCTGGATGCTAGGTATATTTAAACATTTTTATGGAAAAAAGTAAAGGAGGCGCATTTACCTGCTTATGGGCCTCCTTTAGGGTGTTCCTTATGATTGGACGTCGACGTCACCTGAGTCGAACAACTGCTTGTTAGATTCTAGGTCGTAGATGTACAGACGGGTGACGGTGATGTCTGAGTATTCCATCTTGGCTTTATACTCTTTTTCGTTGTACTTTACAGTAAATGACACGTATGGCTTCGAGTCGCCAGTCGCCGCATTGTCTTGAATACTGTCCTTGACTATGGTGATTTCAGCAGCGCTCTGGAATTTATCAAGTGACTGCTGCAGGCCTTTTATCTGGAACGAAGTAATGCCGATGTCCTGAAGATCGCTCAAGCCCGAAAACGACGTATCCTGAACCTGATTGCTGGCTGATATGCTCTGTACTCGCCCGTTGATAGTGACGGCGGCAGTTAATGAACCGTCGTAATCGAGCGGCGCTACTTCTACTGCGGCAGTAGAGCCTTCGGGTTCCATTTTGATATTAAAGGTGTATTGTGAGTCTTCAATGCGCACTGCACTGATGTGAGTGGTGCTGGCGTCTAAATTGTTCTGATCAACGTAATCCTGAAAGCGAGCCATGGTGAAGTTGTAGAGTGATAGCGGCATCCAATTAAGGAGATCCTCCGAGTTATCTACCGTAAACTTGTAACTGGTTTTAGCGGCGGTTGACTCTTTGAGCGGATATGTTTCGCTATGCTTACTGTATGAAATACCGCCGATGATCAAAATAATCAGCGAAACAGCAATGAGCGTTGCCTGACCTCTGGAAAATTGATTATTGTGCATATTGGGCCTCCGCAGTCTTGATTTGTGCAGCCACATCAGCTGGTAGCTTCGAGGTATCTTGTGGGTAGCCTGAAGACAAGAAGTAGCGAACGTGCCAGCTGCCATCTGAAAATTCTGCCGCAAATGGAATTGCACTACCAGGCCCCACAATACCGGTTAACCAGCTATTGTTGTGGGAATAGTCGGCGTTATCAAGTGTCGGTACACCATATTGGCCATTGGCGCCAATTAACGACGTGACGATTGCCAGCGTTGGCCGCGTGTTTAGCTCCGGCTTAAACTCGGTGGTGCGATACATCGATGTCTTCACCTCGTCCTCATATGGCTCAGTTGTTGGAGAGCTTATAGAGACGGTATATGTTCCGGGGCGTACTTTTATGGGGCTATCAGTTTGTATGATGTGGCCGTTAAGTTTTACCTGACTCATCTTGGGTATGTTTGTAAAGCTGATATGGCTGTAGCCGATGAATGTAGCCACGAATAGCCATATGCCAATGATGATGAACAGGCCAGAAATAACAACCACAAACCAGCGGAGTGAATTTTGCGACTGAGTGTTATTTTGTTGTATGTAGGGCGAATAGTTATCTGGTTCCATAGAGTGTTTTCCTTATCGTTTACCACCTGCAAAGACCGGGTCAGACCAGCCGAGGTATGTGAGGCGCCACGGGCCACTTTCCATAGCGCTTGCGTCAGTTATGTAGGCGCCACCCGTTACACCGCTCTTAGCATCCAATACGTCATTTGACAGAATGAGGTTGTTCCCCAGGTACACGGCGATGTGCCCGTAGATACTACTGGTTTTATAGAATAGTAGCGCGCCAACTGGCGGATTACGATCATTTGGATGGCCATGGCCGCTCGATTTCATTGTCTCCCAGTGGACAGCGGCACTGGCGTAACCCGAGTTGGCATAACCCCACACAGAACCCATGAGGTAGTCACACATGTTCTTGCAGTTGGTTGATCCTTTTGAGCCACAAATTGAGCGGAATGTTGCCCCCTTGAGGTCACTGACGGCCTTGGCTTTGGCTAGCATCTCGTCAACTCCAGGGAACTTCTTATCTCCGTCGGTAAATTTACCCTTACCCTGTCCGAGTGCACCGCCGGCATTCACGCCACCACAGCCGGAGGTAGGAGCATCGGCACTGTCATCGCTGTTGTCGGCAGCATCACCGTCTTCTTGATCGCCGGTAGCTACGGCTGTACCTCCGTACAATTTCAGGAACTTCTTAGCTTTGCTAATACGTATTGCGAGTGTGCCAGTCCTGTCTGCAGGGCGTTCAAAATCATTTTGAAATGCAGCGGTGGCTTCCTCGACGGTGTTGGACGCCTTGATACTCTTGAGTGCAGCAGACTCGTTATGTTCAAACTCATACCACAAAAATAGTAACTGAGTTTTGAGCGCCCAAATATCAGCGCCGTCCAATTCGTCGGCTGCATACTTTTGGAGCGTTACCCAACGCTCGGTAACGGTCCACTGTGCAATACCGCGACCCGGTCCACCACCACCCTGATGTGACTTTGGATCAATCTTATCACTACCTGATTCATAGGCCAGGTTTCCCAGGATACCCGCTGCTTGTTCGGGGGTTAGACCCTTTTGTATGAAGAAGTTAAATGCTTGCTCTGCATTATCGCTTCCGACGAGGTCAGCATCGGCACCAATCGTACTACAAACCTCCGTATTAAAGTAGTAGATATCTTCGTTGAGGGCGGTTATCTGGTCGCTTGTAAGCTGTGCATGCACGACGGCCTGAAGGTTGGCGACTGCTAGGCTGCCAATAAATAAGAAACTGGCGGCGATGATGCCGAATCGTTTTAGGACGTTGCGTGTGTGGCTCATGCTGCTGCTCCTGTCGAGAGGTTCCATTTTGGCGCTAAGGTGTTATAGGCGGAGCCTCCACCCATTTTAACGTTGGTACAGGCTGTGGCGTCGCCGAAGTAACAGGCCATGCCTTCGACAACCTGAGTGTCGTAAATGTAGAAGCGAATGCGTAACCAATCCTGACTCGTGTCTTTGCAGTCATTGTCCCGAATTTGCTTGTAGGTTGGTGGTTTATCCATGGTCGAAACACTGCCGTCTTCGCCAAGGTTAATGCCAAAGCACTTTCCTACCCGGTCGATGTAGTCGTCTTTTTCATCACCTTCCAATAAGCCAGTAATCTTTTTGTCCGGGCAGCCCACGACGTAACAGCCGTTTTCATAAGGGTTTTTAGTTGCAGCGTCGTCGAATTCATCGGCAGTATAGCCATATTTCAAGAATCCGTAGTCGTAAGTCTTTTTGGCACTTGATTGGCCGGTAAAGATGCTTTGCGGCATGCTGACGATGGTGCTACCGAAGTTCAAGATACCGTGCGCCAGCGAGGCGACATTTGCCATGGCATCAGGTTTTTGCTTATCCAGGAATGATCCCATGAGTGATCGGTAGTCATACGGGTTAAAGATTCTGTAGGCCAGACTGTGGCTTTGGAACTCTGCCTTATTAACGTTCTCGTTCATGTTGTTCAAGACTGCTTCCTGCTCTGCGGAAAGCTCCTGACCACCGGCGGCAATCATCTGGTCGTTGGCCGCGAGCCGTCCACCATACATCGCATAAGTTCCTCTGGTGGCGCCTTGCGCTTCGGTATTAATTGGCTCACCGGCTATATATCGCGATATAGCGTCGAGCACTGTCGGTCCCAGTGCCACAAAGGCTGCCGTGGCGACGGCACTAATCGGTCCACCGAGCAAGCCCAGTGTAATCGATATAACCTGCCCCGGCGCGCTGTTGATAACGCCACAGACGGTATCAAGCCCGGGAATATTACCAAAAAGCTTGGCCATGAGGTTTTCCTCGCCGATTCTTGGTGCAGTCGGGTCTTTTCCGTTGATATCTTCACCGACGGCATCCTTGACGGCCGGAGAGTCATTCCAGTCTTTGCCGGTCTCGGGATCGTGGAGGTATTTCTTATATTCAGCGAGTTGGTTTGGATCAACGTCAACCTTACCAAACATAATCTGTTGCCCAAGTGAGATAGTCTCAACTGCAATACGAATCAGTGGCATAATAACCTGCGTCTGCTCAATATTATCCACATTGGCGGCAATACTATGCAGAATACACAGCGTACCAACGGCCAACAGGCCACCGCCGGCTAGTTTTGCGCCCACACTACTCTTAAGCGTGTCCATTCCTTCGGTGCTCGTGCTGGCATTTTTCCCCTCGGCGATAACATCGTCGGTTGCCCCCTTGAGGTCATCAGCATTCTTGGTTTTATTTTCGTCGTCACCGCCTTGATTTTGGGTCGTGACCTCATTTCCGTTATTGCCATTCTGGATGCGCGCTTTTTCACGTTTTTTAAAGGCTTGTTCGAATGCTCTACCGGTTTTCTGTTGCAGCTTTTCAATCGGGTGCCAGGTAACGCCTCCGCGATAGCCCATGATACGCGCCTGCAGTGCGGAGAAAGTCTTGCCAACGCCCGCACTCCTTTGCAGTGTTGTCAGGAACTTAAGGTTACCGCGATATCCCATTTTATTGCCATCAACGAACAGTTTGCCGTTGCGGGTTGTAACGTCGACGTCGTAGGTTGCCTTAAAGTATGCCTTTAGTTTTTCGTCACTCATCTTAGCGGCATCTTTAAACTGCGTACCCTTAAATTTAGACTTATCTACGAAATACCCGTCTAGGTAACCAAATCTTTCTGTGTAGGCACTTTGAAAGCCGGTTTTGTTCATGCGGGCTTCAATTTTGTCAGCCACGTAGTTACCCGCTAAGCTTAGGCGGACGTTTTGTGGTTTGCCTGGATAAAATGCGTAGCGCGCCAGCGCTTCTGCGCGGCTGTCACCACCGTTTTCGGTGTCGCCAAAGTTGGCGTCTTTTACGATATTTGCAAAGTGAATGAACTCAAAAGGACCGGCGACAGGGCCGAGTACGGCCGAGCCACCACCACCAAGAAGAATAAGGCTAATGAGCCAGCCAGCGGCACCTTTTTTGTGGCGCTGCAGCCAGGTTTGCTTTTTTCCATTGCCCGTATAACCCTTGCCAACAGTGTCGCCTGAAGTTGAGCCACCACTGGGCTTCCAGCCGCCCTCTGCCTGTTTGTTCGACTTGTCGATGCCGTTTTTTTCAGAATCGAAAGAGCTCTTCCAACCGCCCTTGTCCTTTGGATTGCCAGCTTTTTCTTTATTGGCGAGTTCGCGGCGAGCAAGTTGCTTGCTGCCACTATTAGTAGCACTTGGCGCATGATACATGCGCTCCAGCATATCCGTCTCATGTTGTGCACCGGGGTTTTTTCGGTCAGTGTCGGGATCATAGACTGAAGTAGGCATGTGTGAAACTTCCTGTTAGTGTTACATTCCGGGATAGAGCTGGTTGGCAAGGTCAATAGTACCCTGCGGTTGATCAGCGCCACCCTGCTGCATTTGCTGAATTTGTGTTGGATTGGTCGTAATCAACCCGGTTTCGGTTGGACTGGCCACCACCTGAATATGAACGTGGTTTTGACCAGCAAAGAAGAGGCCCTGTCCTACCGGGAATTGGCTGAGGCGCTTTCGCTCCTCGGCAGTGAGTTTAAAGACATCTGCTAAGACATCGACAGCAGATGGTGATTGCTTGAGTAAGAACTGCATCGAGGCGTTGGCTACAATGGCGCGACCCATACGTGAACCCATAAAGTCTTCAACGTCCTGTGTGATGGTGGTAATGCCGAGGTTGTACTTACGGGCACGCTTGGCGAGGCTAAACAAGAAGTTTGCTGAATCTTCATACTTCATAAGCTGCCAGGCCTCATCCACGACGAGCATGCGGCGCTTTTGATCAGATTTTGTCTGATTCCAGATGTAGTTCAATACGATATACATGGCTACGGGGCGCAATTCATCCTCGAGGTCACGGATGTTAAAGACAACAAGCGGGTTATTGATATCAATATTGGACTGCTGGCTAAAGATGCCAGCAAAGGTACCGGTGGTGTATTTGCGAAGACGTTGCGCTAACTGTGGACCACTACCACCCATGTGTAGCAACGTGTCATAGAGGTCACTAATGGTTGGTGGCGGACTGGTGTGTGTCAACGGATCATTAGTGATGCCAGCTTTTGCGTAGGTTTCAATGAGCGCCGCATCGAGGTCGGCTTCTTCAACTGGACTCAGCGCGGGTGCAACCATTGCGCTGTTGCCTGCCATTTGCGCCTGTGCACCACCCATCATCAAACGAAGCAGTCCGTGCAAAGTGATAAGGTTTGAGCGAAGTGCATTGTCTGCTTCTTCGGTATCAACAACGCGTGGCAGATCAAACGGATTGATGCGAGTTGACGAGTTTAGACTCAAACGAACGTAAGCGCCGCCAACAGCGTCACACATACGCTCATACTCGTTCTCGGGGTCGATAATAAAGATTTCGGTACCCATCATTAGTGAGCGAAGTGCTTCAAGCTTCACCGTAAATGACTTACCGGCACCAGACTTTGCAAAAACAACTGCGTTACCATTTTCCAACGTAAAGCGGTCGAAGATAACCAGTCCGGAGTTGTGCATGTTGATGCCATACAGAATACCATTATCCTGGCTGAGGTCAGCGCTTGTGAATGGAAAGCTGGTGCTAATTGCGCCAGTAGACATGTTGCGACGGATCTGTAGTTGGTCACTAAACTGTGGAATAGCACTGTTGAAGGCCTGTTCCTGCTGAGAGCTTGCAGGTTTCGAGAAGATAAGCTGCTGACCGAGCATTGACTCAACTTTGTGGGACACAAACTCGAGTTCTTCCTGACTGTGTGCATAAATCGTAAAGTACAAACCAAAGCGGAAGAAGCGTTCCTGGCCTACCTGTAGCTTGTCGCGCATTTCTTCGGCGTCCTGGATGGCTGCCTGTTTGGCTGGGTCACGAACACGACCTTTTTCCGAGTCGAGTTGAATACCAGCTTCAAGCTGTGTCACTTTTTTGCGCAGGTTATCGAGTACAACCTGACTCTCAACCGGATAAATGTACATAGAAAGGTCGATGACCTCGTCAAGGTTGACCATGGCGCTCAACCAGCCGGTGTAGAGCTGTCGAGGATAGCCGTAAACGTAGTAGGTTCGAGCGAGGCGAGTGCCAAGCTGAAAAAAGCTGCTGTTAAACTCGAGCGAGCTCGGTGCAATAAAGTCACGTAAGGCGGTAATGCCCTTCCGAAACGCGGCGTCTACTTCTTGTTGTTCACGTTGTTGCTGGGCCTGGGCTAAGGCGACCGGGTCGAGCTGTTTCTTTTTGCGTGCCATATTATGTCAACTCCCTTTGCATGTGTGGTTGCACGGCGTTTCCCTGTCCTTTGGTGATAATATCGGCATCGAGTTCGTTGAAGTTCTTGAGTTGCTGGCGCGTAGCCGTATCAGGGTTGTAAGTGTCATAGTAGAGCTCAATGAGCTCCTGTGTGTCTAGCGGCAAGCCCTGAATGCCCGACTGGATCAAACCGCTCAGCACTGCTTGTACGCGGTTACGAAGCTCGGTCTTGGCCTTTTCCAGCTCTTCTTCGTTAATAACGACGTGCTGTTCTTTACTGTCAAAGAGACCGACGAGACCGGTAATGAAGTTTTTGCTTTGGGACAGTGCTTTTTGTACGTCAACCCGAGGGAAATATGGAATGACGATGTAAAACTTCTTGTCCATAATGTTCGTTTGCTGTCCCAGCTGATCGATGTAGCTGATGTAGTCTTCCATCAACAACGCCAGAAGCATGTTGTCATGCTCGGAACGAATCTTGTCGAGGCGACTGATGTATGGCTGCAGGTCAACCTTTTGAGAGCGAATAAAGATCTGAATTGGGAAATACAAAGAGTTCAGGAAGCCCTGATAACTGTACTCGACTGCTTCTTGCTCGTTCTGGCTCATAAGGTCAAAGTTGATCGACTTTACCATAACAACCGAGCGGAAGGAGCCGTCACTCATGATCACAATGCCGTCACGAATCTCAGCAATCTGTAAGAAATTCTGCGTACTATTGGGGTTAGATTGGGCGGGGCGAGTTGTAGGTGACGTTCCTGGTTGGCCATTTGCACCCACTACGGCAGCTTGTGCGGATGCGTCAGCAGTACTGGCCGGGACTACGTTTTGGGGCGCGGCTGTCTGGGTTTGCTGATATGTTGGTTGCTGCTGGAATTGCGGCGTGGTCATGTGTGGTTGCGCCTGCGCCTGTTGCGCTGCGGCCTGTACTTGTTGTGGCTGGTCAAAGCTTGGAACATGTGGTGGTACGGCAGAAACACCTGGTTGTGAGACATATGTTGGCTGAGCTGCCTGCGGTTGCGGCGTTGCTCCTGGTTGTTGTTGATTGTATGAATTAGGATTCATTAAAAGCCTTGTTACCCCACCGTAAAATATCTGGTTAGTGTAGTGAAATCACTACCTCATCTTGTAGCTCTTCTTTGTGCCGATTAGCTTGGCGCGCGAGGGTTGCTACATCCAGATCGTCATTACTTGCAAGTTGTAGTATAGCAGGGTCGGGAGCGGCTGTCACCTGTGGCTGTGCAGAATTTGGCACAATTGTTGGCTGCTGTGATGCCGGAGCGTATGGCTGTGGAATAGGCGGCTGGCCATACGGTTGCTGTGGTGTCATTTGCGCCGGTGGCATTCCCTGTTGTGGGTATGGCTGTGTATATCCTTGGGCCTGTGGTTGTGTTGTGATCATATCAGGCTGGGTTGGCATCTGCGCTTGGGACTGTTGCTGCTCCGAAAGCGGCTTAATAGTGTGCCAATGCGTGTTGTAGGCGCTTGCTTGCCGAATCTGCTCTTCTTGACGAAGGCGTTCAATGACTGCTTGCTCGTCTTGTGTTGGGTCACCTGGCGTTACGGGTAGTTGGTCTTCGGTAGCGCCCGGGGTCACAACTTGCGTGTTGAACGTTACGGCGTCGCGGGGCACCGTTGCTCCGGTTGCTGAGGGCTGATTTAAGAACCAGTAGTTCGGTGCTGGCTGTTGTTGGCCCTGCCCGGCTTGCGGTTGTGTCGGTAACTGCGCCTGTGGCTGTGCTGCTTCGCCGGTATCCCGAAGATTCTTCAGGATTTCATCGCGGTGTGACTTGGTGCTGGCGGCAATCATAGTTTCAAATTGCCGTGACACTGCGTTGGACTCTTCGAGCATGTCCTCGGATGGCTGAATATCGATTTCATCTGGTACGGCCTGTGGCAGGCTCGCCATGCTGATCAGGCGGTCGGAATCTTCCACCTGGGCAGTTGGCAACGGCTGTCCAAACATGTTGAGGTTGACGTTTTTGACTGCCCAACCGCGACTGTCGATAGTGTCTGCTAATGCCTTGAGGCGACTCTGTACCTCAGTCTGTGAAAGGCCATTAGAGTATACGGCCACAACCTTTTTAGGGGCAGTAACTGTTACGAGGTCTTTCACGCCGCTCTGGTTCCAGATGCGCTTGCGTGGCTTGACCAAAAAACGGATTTGCGCCAAAGCCCAGACTTCTGTTGGCTGGTCTCTACTCCATGGCCAGGCGAAGAAACCGCTGACCGCCGCAAATGGCAAGAATAAGATAGCCATAAATGCAGCGTTCTTGGTAACTGCCAAAAAAGTCAGGTACAGGAACAGTACACAGCTGCCTGCGTAGATAAACTGACGGAGCGTGAGCGGCCCAAGGAGTTTATCTTCTGCCTCGATGTCTTGGATAACTTTGTATGTTGCCATATCTGCTTATATTGTACCTAATTTAGTCGTGCGCTGCCTACGGCATGAAGTCGTCACGGTTTTGATCAATTGGACGGCGGTTATTCGGCTGAACACGCTGAGCTGCCTGTCGCATGCCTGCATCAAAGTCTGGGTTCGCTACGTTATCACGTTGACCAAAGTTCGGATTTGGTACCATGCGGCCGGATGCGTCTGGAATACGTTGACGTGCGTCGACAGCGTTTCGGGTCGGGTTGTTAATAACGTAGTTGACGTTCTCGGTAATCTGCTGAACTTGTTCCGCACCATGTCGAGCCATAGACTGTACGTTGTTCTCGGCACCGTAGTTGGACGACTGCGTGATGTTCTCGAGCTTCTTGGTACCAACAGTCATTGCCTCACGAGCAGCAGCCTTGGCGGCCTCAGATGCGGTAGCACTGTTGGCTGTGGCGTTGCTGTACTGCATATGACGGGCAATGTTTCGAGCCATAGATTCGGTTGCAGGGCCCTTCTGACGAAGCGCAGTAACGTTATCGGTGTTAAGTGCAGCCTGGAATCCAGCCTCGGTGTATTGCTGCATAGTCGGCGCTGCGCCACCACCGGCACGGGCACGCATGTCTTGCTGAACCAGACCAGACCAGTTGCCATACCCAGCTGCAAGCGACCAGTTACCGGCTTTCTTAGTGAAGGCATTTGCCCAACCGGCCAGATCGTTACCAAGGCCAACGTTGCCACCGGCGGCATTAGAAGCTGCTTCAACGGCATTCTGCATGGCGGTTCGGGTTACTTCACCGGTGTTAGGATCGACGGTATCGGTAAATCCGGTACCCGTGTTAACACGGCCCATAAAGCTGGCAATCTTAGAAGAGGTAGTGCCAAATTGCATGCCAGTCGCCTCCCAAGCACCTACGGCACGCTCGGCACGTTCACGGTCGCCCCAACGTGCACCGAGGACGCGGAGCGCTTCTGCTGCGCTGCGCATTTCACCGGCTGCCAACGCATCATCATTTTCGGCGATTTTCTTGTAGCCCGCAGAGTCCATCTGAACCATAGCGGCCTGCATGCTTGTTTGACCACTGGCGGCAGACATACGGCGATTCCAAGCCATTGGGTTAAAGCCTGCGTGTTTCACAAAGTCATTGGTACCCTTGGTGAATTTGTTTAGCCCACTTGTCACCGCATTACGACCACTCCAGCGTTGACCAGTCGCCATTTGGTTGACAAGCTCCTTGCGTTCTTCGCCCCGCTTGTTTTTGAGGCGGTCAAAGACACCCTTACTGCGGTCGTTCATAATGCCAGTAAGCTGTGATGCTGCGCCACCGATGCGCATAAAGATTACTGGAATGGCGAACAATGGAGCAATCAAGAAACCGAGACGCAGGATGCCAAGCGGGTCTGAACTGTCATTAATAAGACGGGCCATTGCTTGTCCAAGGGCGATCGTACCACTAAAGATTGGGCCCATAGCCAAGAGGCCAAAGAATCCACTGCGGCCCATTTTGGCGTATTTTTCAGTTCCCTGGAACAAGCCAGCGACCAAGAAGATAGGCGCAGTAATGATAATAAATACCAGCAGCATTTTTCGAATAGCAAGGGTCAGCGCTGTAATAACCAACGCCATAATGATGGTTCCGATGTAGCTCAGAACAATCATTGGGTTGACCAGGGCAACCGCAACAATGACCGCAACAAACTGAGCGGCAATCGCCTCACCTCCCAGCGGCGAGAACGGTTTTTCGCTAAACGGCGAACTAATTGCTGTCGCAATCCAAACCGTAAGGTTGTTAAAGAATTGCACAATGTAGGCCATGAGCCACCACGAAATGGCAATCAAGATTGCTGTTACCAGCAGCCGTGGAAGCAGCTTTCTAATAGTATAGGCGTCGAATATCTCCAGACCGAGCGCCTGGCTCAATACCATAACCACACCACCAATAATAATGATACTCACAGAGAGAACACGGAATGAGTTCCAGGCCTTGTAGTAGGCGCTGGCATCGCCCTCGTTTTGGCCGTTAGCATCACCAAAAGTACCACCAACAGAGGTAGTTAGCGCGCCAACGATCCACTCCTCAAGTTGCTTAATCATACCGTTGTTATTTGCGGGATCGGTGGGATTTTCACCGACCAGGCCGATGATGATCGGACAGGCAGCCCAACGAAAAGCCCAGTTCTTGATAACACAGGCGCTGTTCTCGTCTTTTTCTTCGGTGTCGGCATTCAGATCTTTATCCGAAAGCTTCGTTATTTCTCCTGCTTTAACCTTGATGTTTGGATAGGTAAACGGATAGCTATGGCCGTTTTCGATACAGTTTATGTAGACCTTATAGGTGCCAGGGTCAAGATCGAGGCCAGTGTTGAACGAGCCGGAGCTGTCTTTCCCGGCCAAGGGATACGTCTTCTTTTTGTCAGTTGAATTATTCGTGATATCTACGACTGAGTTACTTGGATTACACGTAACGGTTTTTCCATTCAGGTCGTTCTTGGCTGTAACTGAGCCCTGAATACCACCGAGCTTACTTTGCTCTTGTGGAGTTGTAACGTTGACGGTTACTGTCTTGGCCCGCGCCTGTGCGCCACTAGCCGTTTTGAAGATATCACCACCACCCTTAGGCGACTCGTTAACACACATGTTAATGTGCTTGGCTACGCCCGTTGCTGTACCACGGACCGTAATGGTGTAATAAGCTTGGGCTGGAAAGGCATTCGAACTGTCGAGTTTACAGTTGGCATCCATGCCACCCGTACCCCATATCACACCTTCTGATGTAATACCAGTAAACCCTGAATTATCCTTCGTGGCGTTATACATGAAGAACTCATCATCGTGATTGCTTTTGCCTTCGCGCGTCAGGACAACTGTTGGATATAATTTTTCAGCACTTGCGGGGTTCAACTTTACATGCAGAACGGTACAGATTGGGCCAGCCTGACATTTATCCTCTGTTCCCGATGACTGAGCTGTTGCTGGATTTGGTGCGAAAAAGAGTAAGCCACTGGCAATACTTAATAAACCCAATAGGACGAATAGTGGCCTATTGAACTGGCGAAATATTTTTGATCGTGAAGTCATGAAGATTCTTTCCCACCCCTGAGAAAATTGATAAATACGTCATGGTGTTCGCGCGAACTCCATAACATCTTTGCTGCCGTGTAACAGGCTTCTCTAAAACTATAGCACCTCGTACCTTTTTTGCACAATCTCTCAATAAAAAACCAGCTTCGTGCGAAAGCTGGCTGGTTATTCGAGAGGGGTTGGGCAGGAGCGAGATAAAAAAGACGAAAAAGTCAGTTTAGTCTCACCCCTGCGGGCCGATAGAAATAGCTTGTCCCGAAGGACGAAGGACCAGGGCTAGCCGACAATGCCGGTGAACTGCGTGTAGCACACCAGTGCGATGAAGCCCAGCCCACCCGCGATGACAGCGACTACGAACCATTTGGTTCGCTTGTCATGCATCTCGGAGTTGTCCAGTGTGGGGCGCGGATAGGGATCGACGGGTCGAGGCCTTCTACGAAGCACAGCTGTGCCTCCTTCATATCGCGGCGCGCAGATCTGCGCGGAGTTTTCTTTTTTGGTCTTTCGGGGATTTTCGGTGTTGATCGCTCAAGGTGTTTGGTGGTTCATATGGGAGTATATATAAGACACCGAGCGGCAGTATTTCTATGGCTTGTACGAGGGTTGCTCGTGACGATAATTATACAACACAATATAAGATAAATAAATGCAAAATAATCTGGCTATGCTTGCTATAGCTTAAAATCAGCGGTATAGTAACAGAAAATGCGTAGTATACGAAAATACAAACAATATATTCTTGCCCTAGCGTTTATGATGATACCCGGTGCGACGCTTGTCGCCCCTGCTGTGGCTGCGGCGGCACCCGCACTTCCCGTTCAGTATGTAGCTGCGAATGACTGTTCAGACATTACTCCGGGTAACGCTGGTGATCGTCTGGGAAAACAGAACGGCATGGCTTGCATCATCCAGCGATACGTTAACCCCGCTGTTAAGTTTATGGCTGCCCTAGCCGGTGTTGCTGTCGTTATTTCTATTGTTGTTGGTGGTATTCAATATGCCTCTGCTGGTGGTGATTCGGGTAAGGTAAACGCGGCTCGTGAGCGTATCCAAAAAGCTGTCATTGCGTTGCTTGCCTTCTTATTCCTGCTAGCATTTATCAACTGGATTATTCCTGGCGGCATCAACGGCACCGGCGGGAACACATAAATATAAGCGAGAAAAATATGTTTACTTCACTTATACCATTCACTGATTTAGCACGAGACGCACGCTGCTACTCAAATACTTTCTTAGAGTTTCCTCATTGGTATGAGTATCTGGATGTTGACAGGAATAACTCAACTGGCGTTTGTCAGGTTGTTAATTTTCAAGCTGGCTTTCCGGGCAACCTAACACTGATCGCCATGGCTGTTTTGGATATGGCACTCTATATCGCCGGCCTTGTCGCTGTTGGCTTTGTTGTGTACGGCGCTATTCAATATGTCACCAGTCGTGGTGAACCTGAAGGCATTAAAAATGCTCAGAACACAATCCTGAATGCACTGATTGGCCTGGTTATTGCGATGGTTTCAACCGGTGTCGTCCACTTCATTGGTGATAAAATCAAATAGGTAAGGCCTAGATATGAAGCAGCTACTCTATACAATCGCGCAGGAAATTAATGTCAGTCCACTGCCTAACGTTCAGGCAACTGACGATAAGGTTCAAACTATTCTGAACATCACGTTCTCTATTACGGGAGCTATTTCCCTGCTGGTAATTACAATTGCTGGCTTTCAGTATGTGATCTCACAAGGTAACCCACAGGCTGTTGGTAAGGCCAAAAACGCTATTATCTATGCGTGTGTCGGTCTCGGGGTGTCAATTCTGGCAATCTCGATCGTAACCTTTGTTGTTAGGGGGGTGAATTAATGAAGCGACTTATCTTGCTAACACTAACCTTCTTGACGCTTGTCAGCGGCAGTTTCGCCCTTGCAACGCCTGCGTTTGCTGCCGGCAGTGATGTTCTCGATAATGCGTGTAAAGACAACACGGCAGCTGCAAAATCTGCCGCTTGTGATAACAGCAAGGCCACGGCAATTACTGGAAAGAACGGTGTTCTGGCCAATGTTTCACGAATTGTAGCGACTATTGCCGGTATTGCCGCAATCATCATTATGATCGCCGGTGGCTTAATGTTTGTTACCTCAAATGGCGATGCCTCAAAAGCTGGAACTGCCCGCAACACCATTTTGTACGCGGGAATCGGCCTAGTAGTTATTGCGATGGCTCAGACGATCATTACATTAGTAGTTAACAGGTTATAAAAGGAAGTACCTATGAAACGTATTTTATTAGCCGCTTTTGCCCTACTGAGCTTGAGTGTCGCGGGAGTTATGGCTACGGCTGCCCCACAGGTAGTGCGCGCAGACGCACAGCAACAAATCTGTGAAGGTATTGGCGCTGCGAGTGGCGCAAACTGTACTGACGGCAGCAAAAAAATCAACAGCACCGTGAAGGGTGTCATTGGTCTGTTTAGCACGATTGTCGGTATTGCTGCGGTTATTGTAATTATTGCAGCAGGTTTCCGATATGTGACGTCAGGGGGTGACTCGAGCAAGATTAACTCGGCAAAGACGGAGCTTACCTATGCAATTGTAGGTCTTGCCGTTGCGGCAATGGCACAATTTATCGTCAAGTTCGTCCTAAACAAAACGACATAGCTACCGAAGTTGTATATTGAAAAAACAACACTTCTTGTGCTATAACTGGTAATAAGCCTAAGAAAGGAAACCACAAATGTTAAAAACCTTACGTAAAAATATTGCAATTGCCTTCGCAGCACTTGCTCTCGCAGTGCCTGTATTGGCAGCACCTGCCCTTGTTTCCGCACAGGATACAGCCGGCATTGGCGACTGTCTCTCAAGCGGTGCAAACCTTACAGTGAACGGCAACGGCAACTGTACTGGTGGTGACAACACAACTGGTACGACTCGTATTAATGAAATCATTACCCAGGTAGTTCGTATTTTCTCAGCTATCGTTGGTGTTGTATCGATCATCATGATCATCTACGGTGGCTTCAAGTACATCTCATCTGGTGGTGACTCAGGTAAAGTTACCGAAGCAAAGAACACGATTATCTACGCTGTTATTGGTTTGGTAGTTGTTGCGCTTGCTCAGTTCATCGTCAAGTTCGTACTCGACAAAGTTACTGGTCAAGAATAGTAGACCCACTCTACAATGTAAAAAACCGCTCCTTACCGAGCGGTTTTTTAATGCCCCGCTTCCCTAGTTTGGGGCTTGCAATGTCAAGGAGTGTTCGGTATATAAAAAGCACCGTACATATTGTCGGTGCTTTTTAAAACGTAAGACTCGCTAGTTTGATGAACCAGCTGCTGCTAGAGGACTTGGATCTTCTTAACAGTATCCTGCTTAACCTTTGCAAAGCTGATGGTCAAAACGCCGTCCTTAAGGACTGCTTCGATCTCTTCTTCTTTGACTGCAACAGGCAGAGCAATGCTGCGTGAAAATTCGCCCCAGTAACATTCTTGGACAAAGTAGTTCTCTACATCATCCTCGCTACCAGCTGAAAGTGTGCCACGAATGCTCAGTGTGTTATCTGCAATGCTTACGTCCAAGTCATGCTTGTTTACGCCAGCTGTGCGTGCTTTAACTACCAAGCGTTCACGAGTTTCGTATACGTCCACTGCCAATTGGCCAGGAAGCTCATCGCTCTCGTCCCAATCGTCTTGTGCAGCAGCAGGTTGAGCTGTGCTTGATGCGTCGATTGCTACAGTTGTGTCGTCATCACCCAGGAATGCAGCAGCAAGCTCGTCCTCTTCCATAAGCAGGTCATCGTCGCGGTTGCGTCGTGCCATAGTTGTTACCCTCCAGTAATTTATTTATACGATAGTCTTGCGTTTTTGTGTTATTAGCAGTATAGCTTAGGTGCATAACCCCTTTCAACCAAAAAACATCATATTTACAACACATTAAACACAACACTATGATAATTGAACACATTATTAGTCTTCTCGCTCCCCACGATTGCCTCTCCTGCCAGGCCGAGGGCTCTCTCTTATGTTTATCTTGTACGAACGCACTACCATACAGGGGGTGCCTATGTTATCGCTGTGGAGTTGCTACAGATGAGACAAGAGTGTGTTGGGGCTGTCGCGCTCAAACAACATTGACGAGTGTGACAGTTAGGACGACCTACGCAGGAGTTGCCAGAGACCTTCTGTGGAAATTAAAGTTTGATCGTGCCGTGGCAGCTGCCCTACCTGTTGCCCGGGCGTGTGCGGCCGTTGTACCGATAGTTAGCAACGACACGCTTGTGACATATATCCCCACGGCGACAAGCCGGGTGCGGCAACGTGGCTACGACCAGGCCTGGCGTATTGCACGGAACGTCGCAAAATATATAGGGAGGCCCGCACTTCCCCTGTTAGCCCGAACCGGTGCGGCCCGACAAGTCGGTGCGGATGCTGCAACCCGAAGAACACAGTTGCTCCATGCTTTCCGCCCGCGCAATATGGGCTCCCTGCACGGAGCCCATATTTTACTCATTGATGACGTTATTACAACAGGATCGTCGTTGGAGGCAGCGTCCCAAGTATTGCGAGAAGCTGGAGCCATCCGAGTCGATGCGCTTGTCTTTGCACAGGCTGCATCCACAGGCAAGAACGGCTTGGTTTCTGCAGAGAAAGCTGGTATAATCACCTCTGTTAGGTAATTAATTGAGTATTACCTCAGTACGGAAGGGTGTCCGAGTGGTTGAAGGAAACGGTCTTGAAAACCGTCGTGCCGGCAACGGTACCGTGGGTTCGAATCCCACCCCTTCCGCCAAAAAGTATATCCCATGGAGAGGTACCCAAGTGGTTGAAGGGGACGGTTTGCTAAATCGTTAGGGGGGCGCGAGCTCCCGCGAGGGTTCGAATCCCTCTCTCTCCGCCAAATAAAAGAGATCTGTATCCGCAGGTCTTTTTTATTTCTCAATGAACTAACACTCTATCCACAGTCCGCTTGAAATGCTTTTGTACAGCGCATAAAAAACAGTGTACAATAACGCTTATGAATGGAGAGAGTCCGCACAAGGTGGGTGGCGATGAGACTGAGTCTACTCAGGTTATTAAGCCAGCTCAAGCTCAAGACAAAAATAGCACCCAGTCAAAGCCAGCATCCGGGGTGACCGTGTCGCTGTACGACTCAGCAACTGATAATACGGCCGACTCAAAAGCGAACCCTGGTGCTGCCGCAGCCGAGACGACGCCTCCTCAGCCTGTAGCTCCTGCGGAGGTCGAAGAACAATCACCTACAACTGTCCCGCAGATTGCTGAGCCGTCTAGTCCCTGGAACGTGGGTATGGATCCCCAAACTGAGGCAGGCTACGACAACTCCTTTGAGCAAGCGCCGCTTCCAGAGGTACATTGGACTGCATCGGAGTTTATTGCGCACGAAAAAAGTCCACTATGGTATCTGTCGCTTGCTGGTATTAGTGCAATCCTCATAGCTTTTGCTGTTTTTGTCGTCCACGACGTTGTAGCAGTGGTAAGTATCTTTCTAATTGCCATCTTATTTGGCGCGGTTGCATCTCATAAACCACGTACACTACAGTACACCATTGACGGCAACGGCATCACTATGGGTAAGAAGGTCTTTTCATACGGAGAATTCAAGTCCTTTGGCGTGGTTAAAGAAGAAGCTTTCTCGAACATTACCCTTACGCCGCTTAAGCGCTTCTCACCGCCCCTGTCGATTTACTACCCTCCCGAAGAGGAAGAGAACATCGTACAGGTCCTTGCGGCATACTTGCCTGTTGCCCCCGTCCAGAGCGACATGATCGACAGCCTACTGCGCCGAATTCGTCTGTAGCTTTACCCACGATTAAACAGGTAGCGTATTTCTGATGAAAATATATGTAGCTGGCAAAATTTCTAAAGACTCAGTTTTTGGCACGCATGACTGGCGCGACAATTTTTGCGCTGAACTCGAAAAGCTCAGCGGAGTATCACTGCAAAACCTTGATCCCACTAAAGGCAATGTCGACCAAAATGACGCCGCTGCAGTCTTTGGCGCAGATAGCTACCTTATTTCTCAATGTGATGTACTGGTAGTATATCTCTCAGATGATATTAGTATAGGTGGCTCTCAGGAAATTTTGATCGCGAAGTATTTCGAGAAGCCAGTCATCGGATTGGCGCGACATGGTGGAAAGTTTAATGGTTCAGACAAAGAATATTTCGGCAAAATCGTAAAAAACTACAAAGATCCCTTTGTATTTACGACTTGCGACATAGTTTGCACTACTATCGAAGAGGTTGCTACGGTACTTGTAAAAGTTCACACCATTACTCCCAAGTCCCTTGCTATTATTCCGGAATCGATTGCGTATTATCGAACCCAAGCCTAAGTCCAAGCCGCCGAAGAGCGGTACGCAATTTCTGGGCGTCGGTAAATACGATGCCTCGCAGACCGGCAGCCTCTGCGCCAGCTACATAGTGTGCGTTGTCGTCGATAAAAATTGTTTCCGCAGCTTTGCCGCCAAGCTGGCCGAGGGCGTACTCAAAAATTTCTGGATGCGGTTTTATCATACCAACTTCACTCGAGATAATGATGGCATCAAAATGCTGCTCAAGCTTATGGTTTTGTAGAATAGTGCGAAGAAACTTCGAAGGGGCATTTGAAATAAGGCCAACGTTATGGGTTGTGCGCATAGCCTTGATGATGGCAAGGACCTCCTGGTCGATGGTTGGCTCGGCTATAAATGAAGATCGAAGCTCGTCAACGCGGCTACCGCTGAGTTCCGCAAGTCGCGAGAAGAATTGGTCGGTCGTAATTTGACCATGATCAAGCTGCTCGGAGATTACCAGAAAGTCCCCTTCTTTCTTGTACCCATGTTTCTGAAGCCAGGCTTTGTAATCGTCCGGACAGAGAACATCAAAGAAATCAAAGAGTACAGTGGTTATCATTGTCTTAGTATACAACGAGGGCGTGGTGTTCCAGCGAATCATCCGGCAGGATTCGACCATTCAAATCCTCGTAAAAAGTTACCAAGAAAAAAGCCCATCGTAAAGATGGACTCTTTTCTTGGTACACCCGGCAGGATTCGAACCTACGACCTTTGGCTCCGCAAGCCAACGCTCTATCCAGCTGAGCTACGGGTGCTTATTTGCAACAGAGGTAATGATACCATAAATAACGGCTCGTGCCAACTATTTTTGTGGCTACTGCTTTTTTGCTTGTGCCTCAACCAACGCTCGTAACTCAGCAATTGCATCGAGTTGCTGCTGGTTGATCGCCATTAAGTTCTCGATTTCTTTTTTGGCTGCAACATTGGTGTCAAAATCATGCTTTGCCATGGCGGCGCTAATGGCGTCCTGCCGCTTGGCAGCAATCAACAGGATTGCTCCCTGCAAGCCCGCCAACATCGACAGAAACAGGTTCAGTAGAATAAAGGGATATTCATCCCAACGACTTGGAAGGATGGTATTTAACAACGCCCAGAGCGCCATGAATCCAATAAAGCTAAAGACAAATGGCCAACTGCCCATGCCGTTGCGCAGGTGATCGGCGGCCCGGTCACCGACGGTGAGGTGTTTTTTCTGTTCTTCGTGCCAGTTAAAGGGGTTACGAAACGAGAGTGGAGATTTCATGAGTGCAGTATAGCATAAGCCCTACTGATTTTGTGGTTGGCAGATTAACAGAGTAAGCATACAATAAGTGAATCGTGGAGAGGTGCAGGAGTGGTTGAACTGGACTGTCTCGAAAACAGTTGTACCGGCAACGGTACCGCGGGTTCGAATCCCGCCCTCTCCGCCAAATAAAAGAGATCTGTATCCGCAGGTCTTTTTTATTTCTTGGAGTTTTGGGGATCAGAATAGTTGTAGAAACCAACAGTGTTGGTTTGACAGTCGAACAGAGTCGAATCCCGCCCAAAGCATAGAACTTCTGCCCTACTGCAACAAATCTGTATTCGATGGCGGCCCAAAGGGCTTGGGTGGCTCGTTCGTAGAAGGTTCAGTGTTCAAAGATTGGTGTTCGATAGTCGGCGTGGCAGGCTCTTTGATAAGTTTTCGAACAATTAAACCAATAATACCCAGCACTATTAGTACGATACCGTAGCCAATCCACCACTTCTGCAAATCGTGGGCCAGTGCGGTAAACACTGCGACTAACTTGGTTTGGATCATTTGGCTGGTGGCGCCATCGGCCAGCATGTCAGAGACTTTGTTGAAGCCGAAGCTAATCACCCATGCCATGCCTGCGCTTACGATACCAAGAGAGATCAGGATAATACTCAGGCGCTTCACCGTTCCGCGCCAGTGTGTACGTTGCAGTAGGATTATTACGGCGATGGCAATCACCGCTATAATGCCCGTGCCAAAGAGACTGTAGATCATCCACTTGTAGGCCTGCGGCACAATCTCAAGTTGCTGGCTTACTGTCTGCCCCTGGTCATTTTTAATAGAGTCAGGGGTGACTACCGGCGTACTCAAGATATCGCTACTCAAAACCTGCTGTTTTGCCTGCTCTGCAAGCTGCTCGCTACTTACCTGGGTGGGGCGACAAGTCAACTTGTAGGGGTCGATGTTCGTCGTTCCCGTCTGGGCAAGTGCCAGGGATTCCTGGTAGTTACAGACTGGCAGTGCTGCGCTGCGCTCACGTACGTAGTCAGCGATATACGTTGCCAGATTGGCTTTTGGCTCAGATAGATCAACGCTAAAGTTCGGGGTTGTTGTGCGCCCCTGCACCCAATCGTAGGTGCCGTCAATAATCTTGGTGGTGCTGTCTTCGAGTAGTGAAGGCGGAAACGCTTTTTGAATCGCAGCTTGAACGCCTGCATCCTGAAGCGGTAGCGCGGTGGTACTTGTGGCCTGCTCTTCTATCGTATTTTGGGCGAAGACACTGTATATACCACTGTGTTTGAGGGCGCTCTCGAGCGGCTGGGGTGTGCCAAATACCATATAGAGACTCCATGAAAGTCCGAAGATAAAGAGTAATAATGGCAAGATTGCGTAACTAAAACGTGTTAAAAGAGTTCGAAGTACATTCATAGTTTTATTGTAGGTTACGACGAGGGTAAAACCTATTAAAAATACTCCCCGAAGGGAGTATTTTCTCAGATCCAGCTATGAGGATCTTATGACTGAGAGTAGCAAGCTACCCAGTCAGTATCAAGTTGCGCAGATGCGCCTGCCTTGGCATATGGTCCCATAATAGAAGACTCGTTCTGGAGAATCCACGACATAGCGATGTTTGGCACTTTATTTGTGGTTGTGCCGATCAGCTTGCCGTCCATGTAAAACTTCACAGATCCAGCCGTCCAGTCGATCATGGTTGTGTGCCATGTGTCAGTGTACTTAGCTTTAGAGTTGAAGCTCGCACCACCGGGGTGGGTGTAGGCATAGATCACGTCACCAAAGTCGTTTTCAGGATAATCAATTTCGTAGCCACCCTGGTAGAACAAGTGAGCGCTCTTAAAGCCGGCATCGGCCCGGATAACTTTAAAGCGTTCAACGTACCGACCGTATTTGCGATCCATGCACTTGCGTGGAACTAACGCTGCCACATGGTTGTCGCCACCTGACTTTGGACGGAACATGTTAACGTGCAATGCCCCGTTACTTACTGACACAGTGTCTTCTGGGTGGTAGGTGCCGCCAAATGGTGCACCGGTATTGCCATCAGCGCCAGACTTTGCGGTGTCGTCCCAGTTATTAGGGTATGCCCACCAGTTGGTGTAGTAGCTTCCGTAGTTCTTAAGACCGCCGCAGTATGCGCTTGGCGTATCGGTGTTGTGGTTGCAGTCGCTAAAGGCGCCTACAGGAACGGTGCCGGTAAAGTCATCAGCAAAGACGAGTTTCCAGCCACTCATGGCGCCAGGAAGGCCCTGCCCTGATGGATTGGCACTGGTGCCAGGAGTTGGTGTCGGGGTTGGCGTTGGAGTTGGAGTTGGTGTCGGGGTTGGGGTCGAACCGGCTTTTGGAACAGTCCATTTCTGGGCTACCGTGCCATTACAGGTGTAAATCCAGATCGGGTTGCCGTCAGTACTCTTGGCGTACTGATCATCAAGACACATGCCGGAGTTTGGGTTCACGATGGTGCCATCAGACTTGATTGACCACTGTTGTGCCACGGTACCGTTACACTTATAGAGCTGCACGATAGTCTTCGATTGTTTGCTCGCGCCTTTTACATCAAGGCAATAGCCACTATTCTGGATGGTGCCATCCCCGGGCAGTGTCCATTTTTGTGCAGCTGTTTCATCACAGGTCCACAGGGAGATCTTGTTGCCATTGACTGCTTTTCCGTCAAGATTGTCGAGGCATTTTGATGCCACGCCGGTAATGACGCCAGTGGCAGTAGCAGTCCCGGCTCGAGTTAGAAACGTGGCGACGCTACCGATGACCGCAAATGCCAGAATAAAAATGATTGCCAGGCCGTGCTGGCTCGTAAATCTCTGGAACGCAGACGGCTGTTTTTTGCG
>Ga0075365_10000011_pt1 | contig 85296 bp, 91 predicted proteins | sample EndMetdeltDD1765_FD_71387 | JGI IMG/M metagenome (GOLD analysis project Ga0075365, IMG submission 71387) | Populus endosphere microbial communities from Tennessee, USA - Endosphere MetaG P. deltoides DD176-5 | ecosystem: Host-associated > Plants > Roots > Endosphere | place: USA: Tennessee... | reverse complement strand
CTCCTACTCCTCCCACGCCGACACCAACACCAACACCGACTCCAATTGCACGCTGTGACTATCTCCAGTTCACTCGCGTACAGGGGAAGCGTGATACCTTCACCTTGAAGGCAACTGCATACGCAGCCGACGGTGCAAAAATTACTGGCTATCGTTACACCGTTACTAATGAAGCTGGTGTCACTAAATACGAGAAGCAGTACTCTAGCGCACAACTCACTCACACAAGTGACGTATTTACCCTAGCAGACGTTGGCGACTACAGCGCTAAGGTCAGCATACTCACTAGTGTGGGCGAAAAGAATGGTGGAAACTGTAGCATCACTCTCGCCGTCACTCCCCCCGAGAAGTGTGTCTACAACCCCGAGCTTAACCAAACTGACGCAAGTTGTAAGCCATGCCCAGGTGACGAAAATCTCTGGATCAATGACACTTCTTGTAAGCCAGAGATCATCCAACTCAAGACGGTAAAGAATCTTACTAAAGGCATGAACGATGCAAATGGCACAACAGCTAGCCCTGGTGACCGTATGCAGTATGAGCTGAGTGTTGAAAACGTTGGTAAAATTGCAACGACTCTCAACTTGGACGAAGATTTAAGTGATGTACTCGAGTACGCCACACTTACCGACTTCGGTGGGCGCAATGACTCCACGTTCAATGCAGACACCAGTATGCTTTCTTGGAAGAATGTCGCGCTGGCACCAGGTCAAAAGATGAATAAGATAATTACAGTTGAAGTAAAAGACCAGATTCCTGCAACCCCACGTTCAGCTGGCAATCCTGAGTCCTACGACTGTCAGATGGGTAATGTCTTTGGCGGCTCAAGTGTTGTCGTAAAAGTACAATGCCCTAGCGAAAAGATTGTTGAAAATACAGTCGAGAGTCTGCCACAAACTGGGACAGGCGCCAATGTTCTCTTTAGCACCATGCTTCTCCTGGTTGTGACCTACTTCTACATGCGTAGTCGCCAGATGAACAAAGAAGTTGGCCTGATTAAGAAAGAATTTAACACGGGAGCGATCTAACTATGAGTGCTGAGCATGGATCAAATTCACACGAAAAAGTACAGCTCCCCACTATTGAGCAGCACGAGCGAGTACGATCACATGAGAAGGAAACGCATGAGGAGGCCCTCAAGCCGCAAGATGCCCGTGCCGAGGTAGAGAAAGCGCTCGAGTCCAGAAAGGCGCCTGTGGCAGCCGAGGCGACGTCAGAGGGTGCAAAAGCACGCACCCATCATGTGGTAAGCCCTAAACAAAAAGAACGAGCCTACAAGCAAGTGATGGAAGAGGTCCAAAAAGAGCTCTCCCCTAGTTCACGCGCCTTTAGTAAGTTCATTCACAATCCGGCCGTCGAAACGACGAGCGAAGTCATAGGAGCAACAGTGGCACGGCCCACCTCAATCCTTTACGGAAGTGTTTGTGCGTTCCTTCTTCTCTTTGGCACCTACATGCTTGCCAAGCACAACGGGTTTAGTTTATCTGGTTTTGAATTCATAGGCTTATTTGCCGTAGGATGGCTCATTGGTCTATTGGCAGATTTTTTCCGTCACATGATTACTGGACAGAGATAATCAACTTAAAATGTAGCTAAGAAAAGAGGCCGCGTGGGCCTCTTTTCTTAGCTACGGCTTTTTACGAAGATGTAGTGTGTGCTCTTCATCGTCCGCCAGGTAATGCAGCCGGCCTTGATTATCAATCAGCACTTCATCCACTTTCTCTTCACCCTCTGATTCTGCATCCATCTGAGTTACTGGCAAGGGTGCAACTTCATCAATACCCTGCTCTTTAGCCTTTTGCGTAAGCGTCTGCTGGACCATGCCGGCGATCTGGTTCGCGTCTTCGTCAGTTGCCTGTTGGACCTTGGGCTTATCAACCTTAAAGTCAACTTGCGCAGGCTTATGCAGCCAAGAAAGCGATTTAAGGTCTTCGCGAATCTTAGACTCAGAGACAACTGGTGCTTCGCCGTTAGTACGCTTAATCTGTACCCCTTCGCCCAAATGCTGCTGCTTACTATTGGCCTGGAGCGGCTTTGGTGCGAGCTTAGACGGTTTAGGTGTGCTATTTTGAGTCGACGGTGCTAAAGGAGTGAGCGGTACACTTTGGGGCGCCACAGCCTGCTTAGGTGACTGACTCGAAGCTATGCTTGGCTTCTGAGGAGAAAGCGGCGACGTTGGTGCAGCTGGTGTCGGCCTGGCAGGTGGTCTTCCCGCCCCCTGCTGCTCGCGTCGCTTAGCAAGCCACTCATCCAAGAATGAGGAGCCGCCAGCGCCGGGCTTAGATTGAGCCGTGGAAGCGCCAAGTTTAGGCTTTTCCGCAGCAGCTGGTGTACGAAGCCTGTCCCAAATTTCCTTCTCTACCACGGCGCGGGGTTTGCCATACTTGGCAGCCGAGAGCCGCCGAAGTGCCAAGCCAAGCTTCTCGTTAGGCTTTCCCAAACGAGGCACAAGCGCCAAGCTAAATGGTGCTGAAGGAACATTATTGACCATAACCTGCGCGATCGCCTCAAAGTTTGGGAGGTGCACCAGGTCTTGAGCGTCAAAAACAGGAGAGAACTTTTTAATCATGAGCTCAGCATCAGTTGTACCAACTCTTAGCGCCATGATCGTCCCCACGTTGCCAATTACCGACTCTCTAATCTGCTCGGAGAGCTGTGTCATAAACTGGTTAGCAACAACAAGGCTCAAGCGAAACTTTCGAGCCTCGGCCAGAATATCTGCGAATGAATCTGTCGCGAAGTTCTGAAACTCATCTACATAAAGGCTGAAATCCACACGCTGATCCTCTGGTGTATCGACGCGGCTCATGGCCGCTACTTGGAACTTCATCACAAAGATCATGCCTAAGAGCTTAGAGTTCAATTCCCCTGTTTTTCCCTTGGCTAAGTTAACCAGAAGAATTTTCTTATTATCCATTACGTCTCGCAGATCAAAGGCACTCTTAGTTTGGCCAATGATATTGCGCATCATTTCATTGGAAAGAAATGCACCAAACTTACTCACGAACCACCCCATAACTTCACTCTTGTGGTAGTCGCTTGTTTGGGCCATTTCTTTGTTCCAGAAATCAAGCACAGTCTCATCGGTCACGTACTTCAGTTTTTGCTTGGAGTACTCTTTATCGGTAAAGACTTTAGGGATATCGATAAAGGTACCGCCGTTAGGGTCAGCCATGATTGTCAAAGCCACATTACGGAACAAATGTTCGTAGCGAGGCCCCATGATGCCCGTTTTTCCTGGGTCATAAAGCTTGTAAAGCATATTGATTGCTTCCTGAACCAGAAAGTCTTTCTGCTCCGGAGTATTAAATTCAAAGAGGTTGAGGCCCATCGGATAGTCCATTTCACCTGGAGCAAAATACACCACATCTTCAACTCTCTCCTTGGGAACCATATTCAGTAGGGTTTCGGCAACATCACCGTGCGGGTCAATGAAGGCAAAGCCCTTTCCATCCAACATATCCTGCAAAGCCAAGTTTTCCAGTAAGTTTGACTTGCCCGTGCCTGTTTGCCCAATGATGTAAACATGACGACGTCTGTCAATCGTATCAATTCTGATCTCTTTTTTTATACCACGGAAAACGTTATAGCCCAGCAAAAGTCCTTGTGGTGGTATATTGTGCGGCCCATCAACTTGCTTTGATGACTGACGCTGCAACTGCGATGTTGGCGTGTTGCGATGGTCTGGCAGGTGAAAAATAGTGGCGAGCTCAATACTATTCAAGATGTTCTGGTTAATCTCGGGTGGGAAAAACCTAAAGATAAATGCTGTCACAAATGCCTCAATGCTCTTTGCACCACTAAACTTGAAACCATTTCGTCCCGGAGAGTCAAAGAGAGAAAATGCAGCCACAATATTCTTCAAGATGGCATCAGAGCGTGCTGCTGTATGTGACGAGGTGATAACCCTTATGAGCACTTCGTAACCAGGGTGACGAGTCTTTTCTTCAATAGAATCAACCACTGCCTGCTCAAGGCTGGAGAGCTGCTTGTCTTCTGGCTTGGACTCTTTGGCCTCTGGAGCCTTGAAAGGCGCTTGAGCAAGCTCCTTAAAGCTAAAACCAAGGCTGCTCTTATGACCCTTATCTTTCTTTTTCTTACTTGCGACAGCTACGGCGCTTTTAGCCCAGGTGTCTGAGGCTGGGCGCAGCAAAAATTGAATACCAGCACCATCGTCTGGCGTAAGAGTTGAGAGAGCATTCAAGATCGCCTGCATCGCGTCCCGCTTAGTATCTTGATATGTTGCAATCGGATACGCATAGCTCTTCTTGAGTGACAGTTCACCACCACTTGTGCCGCTGATCTTACCAGTCTCACTAAAGATATTGTGTTCAGCCACCTCTTCAAGGCGCGATGTTGGGTAAGCGGCAACCACAGCCTGCTTCACTACATCAACAAGTGCAACGGGTACTGCGCAATAAAAATGGATAACCCCTTTATTGGCAACTATCTCAAAGGCGATGTGGCGCTGCCCGTAAAAGCGACTCTTGAAACCTTTCGTGGCCGTACTCGCAATAATATCGTAGAGTACTCGCGCATGAGATAATGTCTCTTCTACAACTTCACGCGCATCACGCCCACCAACATCTATATCTTCACTCCCAGACGGCAAGTGAATAAGTAATGGAACCATCTTTAAACCACGTTCGTAGTTCTTTGCCTCGCGAAGTATTTTGCGATAGTACCAATACACTGAGAAGCCAATGCTTCCTAGAAAAAGGACGATAAGTATTAGAGTTGTTATAAATACCACGGCTTTTTACCTCTAGTCCTCGGGCACTTTCACGTCTTTGTTATAACGCTTCTTTAAGTAATCGCTTTGGAGTACACTCACCTCAAATTCTTGCTTGCGAGGATCTTCACGAGTAGCGCTGACAATCTGCTTTGCCTTATCAACCCACTCTTTTTCAATCACGTCCACATCATCAGCAAGCTGAGGGGCGTGACCCGTTGATGTATCTTGCGCAGCTGAAGCCTGCGCGACAGTCTGCACTTGCGGCGGTGCGACTGGTACTGCATACGCTTGGCCAGCTGCGGCTGACTGCTGGGAAAGGGTCTCTGGACCCACTGCACTGCGTTCAGGTTGCACGCCAATCTGAGGCGTCGTAAACTCACCAGGTTGTGGCTGGTATATTGATCCTCTCTCACCCTGACCAGGCTGAGGCATTCCACCATTGGGTACTACAGGCTGCTCCATACTGTCGCGATTATATCACAATTCATGCACTAAAACTGAGAGGATCACGCTTATTCTATGCGGCGAAAAATATAGAAAAGTGCCAGTAATTCAAAGGCAACCACAAGCACTGCATCGATAGCCTGCAGCTGGTTGAGAGTATTAAGAGCAAGAAGCATGACGGGCGCAAAAGCTGTAACCGAGGCCAAATAGAAACTTTTAAGGTTGGGTACAGACCTGCCAAAGAGAGCCTGCCATCCTTTTATAGCAGCGAGTGCGATCACTACTCCAAGGAGGTAGAGTACGAGAAAGAATAAGAGAATACCGTTAGGGCCGATACTCAGCGGATTGGTCGTACTCAACAGAACTGTCATGATTGCGAACAGGCTTAACCCGCACCCAACTAATAGAGAGGTGCTATTGAGCTTAGCGGCCACCTGAGATGGAAGGAGTGAGCGAATGGTCATACCTTTAGTATAAGGCCTTAGAAAACAAAAAACAGTGCATATGCACTGTTTGACGTGGGTAAAACTGGAGCCGAAGCGACAAATCCGCTCAACATAAGTAAACTATAGTAGCGCTTGCCGCTCCAGCAGTACTGATCACTCTCTTCCGTTAAAAGTCGAGAGAGATTGCTCATACCTTTCGGCAGAGCACGCCAACATTAAACTCTAAATATCCTGGCGCGCTCTGTCGATTTTTGTTTGTTAATCTTCTGCTTTCCTGTGTGAAAAGCTTACTTAAACATTAGCACAATGCATCGCTTCAGTCAATGGTTTGATGTAAAAATGTTGTTGTATTTTAATACTATGTTACTCAGTTCTACTATTCCACAACTACTGATGTATAAAAAGCATCATTGTTAAAAGCATAACTAACTTCTTTCGTTGCGTGAAATGTTTAAAACAAACGCGCTACCTGGTACAATTTAAGGACGACAGGAAAAACACTATGAAAGTACTTGCCAGAAATCGACGCGCTAATTTTGACTACGACATTGAACGGACTTTGATTGCCGGGCTCGTACTTAGTGGCGCCGAAGCCAAAAGCCTACGCAACGGCCTGGTAAGTCTTAAAGGTTCGTTCGTGCATGTGAAGGACCATGAGCTTTGGCTTATTAACGCCCACATCACGCCTTACCCCCATGCCGCACCCCTACCGTCCTATGAACCTACTCAAGCTCGCAAGCTACTCGTCTCGAAACACCAGCTGGATGAGATCCAAGCTGCAAAGCAGGAGGGCCGCTCAGTCGTTCCGATAGTCCTTCTTAACGGCCGCTACCTAAAGATTGAGATTGGCATCGGTAAAGGCAAGCGCCACTACGATAAACGACAGACCATAAAAAAGCGTGATACTGAACGCAATATTGCCCGTAACCTTGGTAAGCAAATATAGCTTCCTGCTGGTTTTTCCACAGGCTCTTCACCAACCACAAAAAAAGTCTTAAAAAGCATTGACACTATACCCTAGTGCCCCTATTATGAAGGTGGCACTTGAATAAAAAAAGTGCTCAAAACAAAAACCGAAAACATACAAAAACAACGGCTACTCGCAGGCCGTTGTTTTTTGTTTGTTCGCATTTTATAGGGGTAACAAAAAAGAACCTGCATCTGCAGATTCTTTTTTGGTGGAGCTGCGGGGAATCGCACCCCGGTCCGGTAGGTTACCTACTACCCTTCTACAAGCATAGTTTATTTGAAAATTGCTTAACGTGTAACTTTCCTAGGAAATAAACAAAATGGTCATTACACGATGCAAGAAAATGTCGAAGTGATCGCCTTACAACTACGATACTTCCAAGTCAGATGGATTTATGACACCAACCTTCACTATCTGACGTCACTCAGGTTGATGGCTACAGCAATTAAGCTACAGCTGGCGCGAACTGAAATGCAGGAACCTTGATTGCGCTAGCAACCTTAGTAACGGCACCACGAATTCGCTGAGAAAGTGTGTTTGCACTTATAAAACACCGTAACGCGGCGTATGTCGGCTTGCGAGGTAGTTTGTAAATGTCCTTCCGTCGAAGCTAAGTCAGCCCCAGATAAGTCAGATTATACCAGCGTAATTCAATAAACGCAAGCGTTGTCACACTCTATCACCTTATGATTTACTGCCCACGCAATGATATCCAAAGTAATTACCGCAGCGAATATTGGCTATACTGGGCAGCTCATTACTATTGAATGTGATAGCAGCAATGGCTTACCCGGTCTTTTAATTGTTGGACTTGGTAATAAAGCCATTGAGGAATCAAAAGAACGAATACGCAGTGCTGTTAAAAATAGTGGCCTCGATTTCCCGCGCAAGCGCATTACACTTAACCTTGCACCAGCAAATCTTCCCAAAGATGGCTCGGGCTACGATGTGCCCATGGCAATCGCCATATTGGCCGTCAGCGGACAGCTCTCGCCTTCTGTACTGAGCGACACGCTCCTTATAGGTGAACTAGCGCTTGATGGCACGTTACGACCCGTGAATGGCGTTATCAGCTCCTTAGAGACTGCACGAAACGCAGGATGTAGGGCAGCGATTATCCCTGCGGCAAACGAACCCCAAGCAGGCCTCGTTGAAGGAATAACTATTTTCGGCGCTCAATCGCTCAAAGATATTTTTAATCACTTCAGCCATGCAGCTCGGCTTCCAGAAATTCGTACCCGTCCAAAAAGCTTCACCCCTCCCCGTCCGGCTGTCCACCTCGAAGATATATCCGGTCAAACCCAGGTCAAGCGTGCATTAGTCATTGCCGCTGCAGGCCATCACAATATTTTGCTCTATGGGCCACCTGGCTCGGGTAAGACCATGCTCGCTAAGGCACTTAGCGGCATTCTTCCCCAAACAAGCCCAGAAGAGATCATTGCAATTACCAAGCTCCACAGTCTCAAAGGCGAAGTTACCGATGTTGTAACGACAAGACCATTCCGCGCCCCGCATCACACGGCCAGTCACATTGCCATGGTGGGCGGTGGCAATCCGATAGGCCCAGGCGAAGTCAGCCTTGCGCACTATGGCGTGCTCTTCCTTGACGAGCTCCCAGAATATACGCGCACCACTCTTGAGAGCCTTCGTCAGCCACTTGAAGAACGACAGATTGCCATTGCACGCGCGCAAGGCCGATTTATTTTCCCAGCCGACTTCATGCTTATTGCAACACAGAATCCTTGTCCATGCGGTTTCCTCAATGACGATACAAAGGAATGTACGTGTAGCCAGCTACAGATTGCCAACTATGCAAAGCGAGTATCCGGCCCCTTGCTTGACCGAATTGACCTGTTTATAAAAGTGGGGCGCGTCAACCAAGCCCATATTCTCAATGGGGAAACCGCAACTCTCACTACTGACGTGGCTCGACAGCAAGTTACTTCAGCTCGGCAACTGCAACATCGGCGATTTAGCAATTTCACCACAACCAATGCCCACCTTACCCGACAGCAAATCAAAGAGCGCTGTCAGCTTACTGCAACCGCACATGATTTTTTGACAAAAGCAGCCATGAACTTGGACCTTTCCGCACGCAGTTTTATAAGAATAATCAGAGTTGCGCGCACAATTGCTGACCTGGATAAAAGCGAATCTATAGCCGTTACACACATCAGTGAAGCCCTGCAGTATCGCCAACGTTAACGACCCCTGTTGCGTAAGCATATGATTTTTGATATAATCTTCTTCGAAAGCCAAACACAAGGAGATTTATATCAGCAAGCAGTATATTCGTCTCAACGAGGCCATAAGCGCACCTCAGTTGCGAGTGATTGATCCGGAAGGAAACCAAATTGGCGTCCTAACCCGTGCTGAAGCACTCCTCAGGGCCGAACAAGCAGGGCTTGACCTGGTAGAGATTTCCCCAATGGCCAACCCACCTGTTGCACGCATCATCGACTGGGGCAAATACAAGTACCAGAAGATGAAAGAGCAGCAGCGCAGTCGCAAACACGCAAAAGCAAGCGAGCTTAAGCAGATTCGACTAGGGTTAAAGATCGGTGCCCACGACCTGGATATCAAGCTCCGTAAGGTGCGTGAATTCCTGGAACAAGGCCACAAGGTCAAGATTAGCGTCTTTTTCAGAGGTCGAGAGATGGCGCATCAAGATTTAGGCTATGCCCTACTTGACAAAAGTACCGAAAAAATAGATGATGTTGCAGTTGTAGACCAAACACCACAACTTGCAGGCAAGAATCTTACAATAGTGGTTAGGAGTAATAATAATGCCAAAGCTAAAAACCCACAGCGGGACCAAGAAGCGAGTGAAACTGACCTCAACGGGTAAGGTTCTACGTCGCCGTGCATACGGCAACCACTTCTTACAAAAGAAGAGTGCCTCACGCAAACGAGTAATCAACACAGAGGCTGGCATCATTGGTGCCGTGAAGCGCAATGTAAAACGCGCCTTAGGAGTATAGAGAGATGAGAGTTAAACGAGGGGTTCCGGCCCGCCGCAAACACAAGAAGATCCTGAAAGCCGCTAAAGGCATGCAGCACGCTCGTCGTGCTTCTTACCGAATGGCGAAACAGGCAGTTACCCGCGCACTTCAGTACGCATACCGTGACCGCCGTAACCGCAAGCGCGACTTACGTGGCCTCTGGGTTACCCGCATTAACGCTGCCGCTCGTGAGAACGAGACTACCTACAGCAAACTTATTGCGAGCCTTAAGAAGGCTGAAATTCGCCTTGATCGCAAGATCTTAAGCGAAATCGCTGTCCAAGATCCAAAAGCCTTCACTGCAATTGTGAAAGCTGCAAAGTAACTTACGAAACTTCGCACTAAAAAACCGCTCCTACCGAGCGGTTTTTTAGTGCGAGGCTGTCTATAAGCCGGGTTCTGTCGAGAGTGATCATCTATCTAGATACCTGATTGCTCAGGCATTCAAGCGGTACCAGCGGCTTGCTCAACGGGTCATTGGCACAAGTGCATAGCAAGCCTCCTTGCAGCGGACAGGGTTTACCTCCCCACTACGTCACCGTAATGGACTGTGGGCTCTTACCCCACTCGTTTCACCCTTACCTGGAGACCAGGCGGTTTCGTTTCTGTGACACTTTCCCTAGGGTCACCCCCGGTCGCTGTTAGCGACTGTCCTGCCCTATGCTGCCCGGACTTTCCTCTTAATACTTAACGTACTAAGCGACCACTCAACAGCCTTGCATGCATATTATACCACAACTTTAAGCGGTTTCCCGGTGGCTATCAAGGATCTCATTTACCTTACTATCTGCAAGGGTATTGAGCTCGCGACGTATATGCTCAAAGGTAACCTGTTGGTATGAGGCAATAAGCTCTTTAATGTTGCCGTGCACAGGCCAGAGATCTCTGTTTCTAATCTGATACTGCCCTTGCATCTGCTTGGCCACCAGCTCGCTGTCTACTCTAAAAGTAATATGACGGGCATGATACTTCGCCGCTTGTTCCAAGGCTAATTTTACCGCCTGATATTCAGCCTGGTTGTTGGTGGTAATTCCTAAGTATTCCCCACCCTCTTCAAGCACCGTCTGTTTGCCATCCATGATGACATATCCCGAAGCCGAAGGACCAGGATTGCCCCTCGAGCCACCATCTGTATAGATTATGAGCTCAGAAAACGATGATTTTTTGTCTTCAATTTTTGTTGTAGTTTTATCATTTACAGAGGTGGTAAATACCTCAAAGGCCTTCCTGAGTATCTCAAGCGTATGACTCGTGACCGAAATTTGTTGTAAATCACTCAATGAAACCCAACGATATATACTATGCTCTTTACTCAGAATTACCTGCACAGGGTGATCAACTTCCACAAAATACGCAGCAATAATATACTCTCTACCTTGCCACTCTTCAGTAAGCATATGAAAGACTGGTGGATCGGATGAGAGCGTCATGCCTGTTTCTTCATGCACTTCGCGCCGAACAGCCTCAGGGACACTTTCAGCTTCCAGATTAATCTTGCCACCAGGCAATTCAAATTTATGCGGCGACCAAGTGCTCTCGGTACTACGTTCTAATAAAAGCACCCGGTTGTCAAGTGTTTTTATCACTACTCTTACTAATAATATTCGTTCTTTCATAACTAAAGCATGGTCGGGGTGACAGGACTCGAACCTGCGACCTCACGGCCCCCAGCCGTACGCGCTACCAACTGCGCTACACCCCGGAATTGCAAGGCCCCGTAAGAGGCGGTGACAGGAATTTATCATTCCCTGGGAAAACCAGGTGGGTGCTCGCACAAGCATTCCACGGAATGCAAGCATATAGAACTCCCGTAAATGAAGGTATTCGGAAATAAATTTTCCTGCCATGTTCCCTCACGGGGCACTTTTATTATACCACTAGAGAACAGTGTTGCCGATAATCACTCTGGCAAGCGTATTGAAAATCTGCTCAAACAGAGGTCTTAGGAACGGAAACAAGACAAACATAAAGATAAGAATGGCAATAAAACCAGTCTGCTCAATAGCCTTCATGAGCGACCGTACCCCATCTGGGGCTATTGCATACAGCACACGCGAGCCATCCAGTGGCGGGAAAGGAATCATGTTAAAGATAAAGAAAGCGAGGTTTACTGACATAAATGTGATAATAACGTCTCCGGCTACACCACTAGGAGCGCCCATCGCCCATAAGATAAACCCTGCCACAAATGCCAGGAGCAAGTTAGTCAGAGGTCCGGAGACAGCAACAATAGCCATCCCCCACTCTCCCCACTTTAACTTATACGGATTGGTGGGTACGGGCTTGGCTGCCCCAAAAGGCGGAAGGCCGGCTATCACCAGAGTAAGTGGAAGAAGAATGGTGGTCACAATATCAATATGCGCTATCGGGTTAAGCGTGAGCCGCCCTTCATGCAGCGCGGTGTCATCACCGAGCCAATGCCCCACAAAGGCATGCATTGCTTCGTGAAGCGTAATAGAAAGCAAAATACTCACCAGGAGTACAACAATACCAAAAATACTTATATCCATAGTCTCACAAGTATACCATCAATTATTGATATTGACTTTACAGAGATAAAACAGTAGTATATATCTTTGATATCTTAATACAAATTACTGTGAAGGTTATTACAATTATGGCTCAAGTATGCGCAATTACCGGCAAGGGCAAACAATTTGGCAACAACGTGAGTTTTTCTCAGCGTCACACCAAAAAAGTTTGGAAGCCAAACCTGCAGAAGAAGCGCTTTGTGATTGATGGCAAGAAGGTTACCCTCAAAGTCAGCACACAGGCAATTCGTACATTGAAGAAAAAAGGCATCCTCTAGGATACCTCTTCTTCTCGTCGTAAAAGGCCGCTCTTCGCGGCCTTTTTTTGGTCTTATGATCTCTTGAGTGTATACACTGCGAGGGTTTCAGGCAGAGTTTCTTTCTTAAGCTTCAGCTTTTCGAGTTCTTCGTGCGGTGCACCAATTTCTTTGATAAAGTCTTCGGGGCCATTCTGAGGCACTTCATAGTTAAGCTGGGGATCAGCAAAGTGAGTTGCAATAATGATCTTTGGGTCGATAAGCTTCGCTAACTTGGCCGCACCCGTGGCATCGAGCGTGTAGCCATTGCCACCAACTGGCACCACTAACACATCAACCATACCCAGAGCCTCAAGCTGCAAATCATCCAACTGTGGGAAGATGTGCCCTAGAAAAACAACACTAATCTCGTTAGAGCTAATACGATAGATAGTTGTAAGATCGATCTCATCCTCTTTGGCCATGTGTGATCGCGCGTTAATTCCCTTGACCGCATAGCCCTTTACTTCGTACTCTCCAGGACAGTCAATGAGAAATGCTTCACCGATATCTTCGGGCTTAAATGCTGGGTCAGTGAGTAAACAGACATCAATCTTGTTAAATGAAGGCTTCTTAAGCCCTAGCTGAACCAGATTGGGGTCTGTAATTAACGCACCCGCTTTGGTACTAATAGTTATACAATTTGCGCCTTTATATTGAAATTCCATGTCTTCTCCTTCTAGTTCTCTTCAGTCAGTATATGTTCAGTATCGACAAGGACGCTTTTTTTATCACTTACAATACTCATCACAAAAAAATCTTTAATACTCAGACGGTAATAAAAGTCTTCGTAGTCCATAACCGCAAAGTTTATTGACTTCCCCTCTTGGGCTTCAAACTCTTTTACAAACTTGGCAACCTGAGTACGGTTGAGGTCCCCTGCCAAAAGCAAGTCTACATCATTCTTAGCGCCTCTGACGAGCTTTCCGCCCATAATCGCTACTTTGACCGAACCAAGGGGCTTTAAGCGCTTCAGCCAGTCGCTCTCGATCGAGGTGCTATTTGAGACTACACCTAACCGCTCGCCAGCAAAAATTGCCCGCAGTGGTTTATAGAATTGGTAATCTTGGCTTATCTCGTAATAGAGCCGATTATTCGCACTGTCACTTTTGATGATACCGATGTTCAACATATTGGCCAGCTCGCGTCGCACCGAGTTAATCTGTTCGTCGATTTTACGCGTAATCTCGCGAACGTAAAAAGAACGACCTGGATTATTTAAAAAGAGGTGCAGGAGTTTTACGCGCGTCTTTGAGCCAAACAGTTGATCAATCATATCTGCCCATTATTGTAGCAGGTTTAGCCGATGACAACAGTAATATTACCTGGGGCGCGTCTTGGCAATCTTCGCAGCCGCAGACTCCTCTTTGTCCGGAAGGGTTTTGAGCTGGAGCGCAGACTTTCCATACTTTCGCTCAAGCGCCCTACTAATGAGTTCATCCGCAAACTGCGGATTCTTGGGCAAAAGCGGGCCATGCATATATGTCCCAAAGACATTTTTTGATACAGCCCCTTCTTCACCAGTTGCACCATTGTTACCCGCGCCTTTACGCACACGTCCAAGAGATTCCTGCTGGGCACCAAGCATCGTTTTGCCGCTATGATTCTCAAAACCAACAAGTTCACCATACCGAGAATCGACAATAACATTTCCAATGAGTCGCTCTGCCGAGCCTTGAGTTTCTAAATCAAAAATACCGATTCCTTCGATCACCTTTTGTTCAACCGTCACAAAGCGATGGCCAAATAACTGGTACGTACCGCATATTGTCAGAATTACAACTCCATCATCAACCATCTGTTGGAGCTGCATGCGCTTGCGCTGAAGATCCTTTTCAACAAGGAGCTGACCCGAGTCTTGGCCGCCTCCGGCAACAAGAATATCTATGTCATTCCCAAGCTTCTCCCCCACTTCGCAGCGTCTCACTATCACGTCAACTGCCCGCTGTCGCAAACGATACTCCAAGGCCAGCACATTTCCGGTATCACCATAAATGTTCATGCTCTGAGGATAAAGATGGCAAATTGTAATCTGTTTTTTTACCATAGATGTTTCCTTCCCAGTTTCACCCCGAGCCATTTACGAATAGCAAGCATCGCCGTATAGGTAGGGATGATCAAGAGATGCTCTTTCCATTGGGACGAAGCCAGTATGACGCGCATCATTTCATCGCTCTCATCAGTATCAACAACCTCAAACGGGACGGCGGCATATTTGAGGCGGAGGGCCATATCAAATCGGCGACAGCCTCCAACAAAGATCTTTCCTTTGAAATTCTTTAATTTGTCGATCTGGACATCCCACAGCCAAGAAACGTCACGGCCATCTGCATATTCGTCATTAATGACAATAAGCACAGCGCCAACACCTGGACGCACAAAGGTCGACAGGTTTTGCGTAAAACCACTTGGATTTTTAATAAGGGCGACCGTGAGATCTTTTCCCTCTATGCGCAGCGTCTCCCCTCGCCCAAAGGCGGGTTGGAAGTTGCGTAACTCAGAAGCGCATTCTTTAAGATTTGCCGGGGGTATAAGGATTTTAGTTGTAAATATAGCAGCACATGCATTCAAGGCATTATGGAGACCCAGCACTGGCAGTGACCCGCTCACCTGTTCGCCACCAGAGTTAAGTGTATACATCGCATGTGTTTCCGTAGTGCTAAAATCAACAATTTCGGCATCCAGTTTTTGAGGCTTGGCCGATCTTTGCGCTTTGGCGTAGAGGTTATCTTCACTACTCAGCTGGGCTAACAAATGGGATGCGAGACCAAACAAGAGACGTCCTTGGTGAGCATTCGTTTTTGCAGTCAGTAAAACATCATTGCCGTTCACTACAACGGTCTTGGCCAGTTCAGCAGCCTTGGCAATGTAGGTAGCCGTTGCGTCCAGCTCCCCGTAGCGGTCCAACTGGTCGCGCATCACATTCAAAGCCAATAGCAATCTTAGTGGTACTTTGCGAGCAAGAAGCGGCGCATAGGCTTCATCGACCTCAAATACTGCTATATCAAAGGGGAGATTTCCGGATGTCGAGCTATGTTCCACAATTGTGCTGATGAGTCCTCGGGTTAAATTACTCCCCGATGGATTAGTAAGCACGCGCTTCCCCTGGGCACGCAGAAGATGCACCAGCATATGCGTCGTAGTAGTTTTACCATTTGTGCCAGTAACCACTACTACCCCCTCGGGAAGCGGCGCAAGAGTGCGCGCCAAAAAATGCGGATCGAGTTGTTCAATAATCCTCCCGGGTAATGCTGAACCATGACCCCCAGAGAGCCGCAGGCCTTTCCTGAGAATTTTTGCCAAAATAATATGTGCCGGTCTTGCCATCTAGGACCGATTATAGCCGTAACGCTGCAGAAATGCATCTACCTCGTCCTGAGCGGCCGCCGAAGTTTCATGCCATTTGATTAATGGATTACGCTTAAACCATGTCCGCTGACGCTTGGCGAGATGCAGTGTATCCTGGACAATTTGCCGCTTTACTTCGCTCATGGAGGCGTCACCACGATAGAAAGGCTCGAATTCTCGATAGCCGATACCAGTAAGTGCTTCATTCACTCCTCCATACTTGGCGCGCAGCTCATCCACTTCTTTGCGCAGTCCTTGGCGAAACATAAGTTCTACTCTTTTTTCAATTCGACTGCGTAATTGGTTCCGGCTGATCTGCAGCCCGACCACAAGAGTGTGAGGGCGTATCTCGCCCCTATCGTCAGCAGTGTGTCCGTCTTTTTCAATCACCCGGATAAGGTGACGCTTATTTTTCTCATTCTCTGGCGCTACAAAACCGCGTTCCTGCACGATCTGGCGCAATGCACCCAGCTCGAGCTTCTCAAGTGCCTCACGCTCCTCTGAGGATGTTTTTTTACTAAAGGTGTAATCAAAAAGAACCGCATCAACATAGAGCCCAGTGCCACCAACTAACACTGGGAGATTTCCCCGGGCACTTATCTCTTCGATTTTCCTTAGTGCCAGTTCTTTGAACTGCGCGGCAGTGAATACTTCACCAGGGTTGACCAAGTCCAGAAGATGATGCGGCACGCTTAGACGCTCATCCCTACTGGGCTTCGCAGTGCCGATATCCATTCCCTTATAGATGGTTCGGGAGTCAGCACAGATGATTTCACCTTTGTACGCCAATGCAATGGCCAGGGCAAGGGCGCTCTTACCGCTTGCTGTCTCTCCGACAACAGCAATTAAAGGAGTGTGCTCTGGTGGGATTGCCATACAAGCGCAGACATGTTGCTTATTTTGCAATTAGTATCAAATACAACACCCTCTTCTTCAAGGAGCGCTTGCTGGCGATCAGGGCCGCCGGGCACATAACCACGCGCCATGCCACCCTGTTTGTTGACCACACGATGCCAAGGAAGGTCTGTTGGCCCAGTGTGCGCAATCTGACCAACCTCCCAGGCAGCATAGGCATAGCCGCAAAGCGTGGCAATCTGCCCGTAGGTCATTACTCTGCCCTTCGGGATAGTTGCCACGAGGTCAAAGACGCGTTGGGGAAATTCACTATCTACTCTAGGCATGATGCTACAGCGTGGATGTACCCACGCGATCCTTTGCCTCACTTACCAGCGCACTCAGAAATTCATCAAGACTATAGTCGCGGTTCTGATCATTCGTCACTAAGTCCTTGCGAATACGTGGCGCAACTCGCTGGGTAGCAATCTCTTTTTCGCCAATCACAAGAGTGTAGGGCACTTTCATCATTTCGGCGTTGCGGATTTTCTTACCCACTGATTCGTTGTCATTATCAACTTCTACCCGAATGCCCAATTCTTTGGCTTGTTTCTTCACTGATGTCGCAAACGCAACAGTCTCTGGCTCCTGATTGACCGTAATGAGACGGAGTTGTTCAGGTGCGAGCCACAGTGGGAATTTACCAGCAAAATGTTCGATAATTAACATGATAAAGCGTTCGAACGATCCCAGGATAGCTCGGTGGATAATAACTGGGAATTGCATTTCGCCCGCTTGGTCGGTGTAGCTAAGCTCAAAACGCTTCGGCATCGCAAAGTCTAATTGCACAGTTGCCAGCTGAGTTTCCCGGCCAAGCGCATCCTGAAACATGAAGTCGAGCTTCGGACCATAAAGGGCAGCTTCGCCTTCCATGCGCTTCGCTTGAAGACCGTAACGGTCACTCACCGCTTCGAGCATGGCTTCGGCCTCATCCCAGTCTTTGACGTCACCAATATAGTTCTCTGGCTTTTGCGGATCACGAACAGAGAGCGACACCCAATGTTTGCCCCAAAGTCCTAGACCTTCGTAAAATTGCTTAATCACTTCCACAAGCATTGAAGCTTCTTGATCAATTTGATCAACACGGCAGAAAGTATGGCCATCATCAACGGTAAAGCCACGTGTTCGCTGAAGTCCACCAATCTGACCGGGCTTTTCATCACGGTATTGCATGGTTTGTTCGATGTAGCGTAGCGGCAGATCCCTGTAGCTTCGAGGACGAGAAGCATAAATTTGGGTGTGATGCGGGCAATTCACTGGCTTCAGCACAAACTCTTGCTCATAATGACTTGCCACATGAAAGAGTTCGTCGGCAAACTTATCGGCATGCCCCGAAGTCTTATACAGATCAATCTTGGCCAAATGTGGAATAGAAACAAGCTGCATGTCATAATCCCGACTGATCTGACGGAGCGCGTTCTTAATCTCTTCGATCAGCACTGTACCGCGAGGAGTATACAGAGGAAGACCAGGACCCACAAGGTCAGAGAAAGTAAACAAATCTAATTCTTGCCCCAACTTACGGTGATCTCTCTTCTTGGCTTCTTCCAGAAACGCGAGGTGCTGACGCAATTCTTTCTCTGTGGTAAATGCCACTCCATAGAGCCGTTGCATTTGAGGGTTGCCTTCTTTACCCCGCCAGTAAGCACCGGCGATCTTCATGAGCTTAAACGCGCCTACCTTGCCCGTACTCTCTACATGCGGCCCACGGCAAAGATCAGTAAACTCCCCGTTCTGGTAAAAAGAAACTTTTTCAACTTTGCTTTCGGTTGCGGGAATGCCCAATTCAGCGGCGTCGAGGTCCTTGGCGCTAGTGGTGCCTGCCCGCTTAAGATCATTAAGCAGCTCAAGCTTATAAGGCTGCCCTTGTTGATTCGCCCATTCAATCGCCTCGTCGATCGATTTCTCGGAATACTCAAAAGGCTGATCCTCGGCAATAATTTTCTTCATTTCTGCTTCAATGGCCGCAAAATCCTCGGATGACAGATTCTTTTCAAGATCGAGATCATAGTAGAAACCATGTTCCACTACTGGACCAACGCCAAATTTTGCTTCAGGCCAAAGGCGCTTCACCGCACTGGCAGTAATATGCGCAAGCGAATGGCGCATAGCGTGCAGTGAGTTGTTCTTTTCGTGTTCCATCAAAACACCTTTCTCTTCGAATTACATTCACACATAAAAAACTGGTAGTACAAAAATTATGCCCCGCAGGGCGTCGTTGTGGTAGGTACCAGTTGGTGATGCATCGGTTTGATCATTTGACACTATTATACTGCCCTCCCTAACTCTTGTCGAGACACCCCCGATAGCGTATAATATGCCCGAGTTGGGGCCCTTAGCTCAGTTGGCTAGAGCGCATCCTTGACGTGGATGAGGTCAGAGGTTCGAGTCCTCTAGGGCCCACCAAATGAGAAATGACCAATAAGAAGATCGTAAGAATGCTGCGGTCTTTTTTATTTGCGTGAATAAACCCGCTTTCACTCTCGCGGTCTTTCACACCACGACGTGGATATTGCGCACGCACCTCACATACATTTTTCACCATTATATTGACATAAGCACTATAGTTTGCTATAATTACAAATGCTATGAACCGTAGCGAACACACCCAGGGGCAGTCAGCGTTAGAAAAATTCAAACTTTACTACGAAGAACTCCCCGGCAGCGGATCTGATGATAAAACACCAAACCGCTTGCAGCACCGCAAAGCATCTTAAGCCTTATATTTAGTAAGGTACACGCGCACCACTCCTCGGAGTGGTGCTTTGCGTTTGGGGATTTACCCACATGTCGGGATAAGTTATCCACTGGTATTTTTAATAGCTTTATGACAATATGTAGTCATGGTTTGTCCAAAATGTCATTCAGCGAAAAATCACATCTATAACTCTCGTCCGACCAAGCGGACCAATCAAACCTGGCGACGAAGACGCTGTGATGCATGTAAATTCGCCTTTTCGACGCGTGAATATATCGAAGCCGACCAATTTCTTCATGTCGTAAAAGATGGCAAGAATATAGTGTTTTCACGCGTGAAACTACTTCTGTCCATCGCTCAGGCTTGCGCCCATTTTAACGACAAGCCCGACATTGCCTTTTATTTACTAGGTACAATTGAAAACGACCTGCTTGAGAAAAGCGAGGCCGGTGCGATTACTACTGAACTTATTACCACCACTACCTTAGAGGTGCTGCAGCGTTTTGATACCAAGGCGTATCTTACCTACTTGGCAACCTACCCCACCATTCAAGATTCCCGTGACCTGCACAAACTTCTTAAGAAACGGGCGGCTTCTTCACAGCCTTCTCGGTAACATCGAACTTATCCATATACTTACCGAGTAACAAACGTGTCTGTGAGTAAAAAGCGGCAAACGAGCCATAGGCAATGCTAGTCACTGGCATGTAGATCCACTGCGCAACCATAAAGATGTTACGGTGACGCTTATAGCGCTCTGGCCGAGGTGGCAAAAGCCGCCATGCTAAGAAAATAGTGATCACTAGCCCGATCATAGCCAGGCGCTGAGTCCAGCTGGCAATTATCGGTAACTGGTGCGCAATAATACTCTTGTCTGAATCACGTCCAAAGAAAAGCGGCGCCCAAGCTCCAAAGGCCGTAATCAGGGCAACAGTCGCCCAACTCACGTGACTATCAACAAGTCGAAAGAACTTCCCAAGGAAGTCAAAAAATGGCACTTTATTCCCCTTGCTGAGACCCCGAGTTGCCACGTAGGCAATATCCGAGGCGCCATAGGCCCAACGCCGAACCTGCACAAATTGGGCCTTGAGAGTGCGTCGTAACCCTTCGGCCAATACTGCGTCCTGGTAGATTGGCAAGTTAATCGCCACTACCTCGTAATCACCGTCCAAAAAGAAGTAACTGCGCCAGAACTGGTGACCATCTTCAACAATGCTGCGCACACTCCAAAAATTCATGGCAATCAAGGGTGCAAGACCTTGAGAGTGAGACGCAAAATTCCGCAGCATATGCGGACGCTGGGCGTTAATTATGTTCCAAAAAGAATTACCTGTTGCAATAACGCGCATAGGAGCAGGTACATCCCAGATATTGTTGGTAAAGACAGCAATTGGCTGAAAGGCCTTGTGGTAAGGATCAGGGGTCGTCATATACGTGTAAGTGAGGCCGGCAAAATAATTGCGGTGCGGCCGGTTGTCAGAATCAAGAGTAGTCACAATCACCCGTTCTGGGTCGATTTTGGCTTTGGCAACATAGTCCTTCAGATAAAAACCAGCATAGGTAATGTTGCCGCCCTTACCAATAATCTCGTCGGGCATATGGTTAGGGTGCTTTACAGCTGCGGCAAAGAAGAAGTGGTCTTTAAACTCAGCAATAAGCTGTTTAGCCCTAGCCTCTACCTCTGGGCCACCTCGTTCTTCGTAGCCCAAGATAAAGATCAGATTATGTTTGACGTCATAGTTACTTTCTATAATGCTGCGAATGGTCGGCTCCAGCACCTCGCGCGACTCGTTATAGGTCGCAACAATGACCGCATTGTACATATCGCTGGGCTTGAGCGTGCTTTCGCTGGCCGCAAAGCTCCGTAACTTCTTGTAGTGCTCGGCTTGGGAGGCATTTAAGGATCGCTTGTCCTTGAGGTGAGCCATAGCGGTTCGTGGATCATTCAGATCATTGAGTCTAGCATTCCAGTCAGCTGCTTTGGATCGCTCCATGCGGGAATAGCCTTGAAGAGTTCGAAAAGAGATACCCACGGCCTTCACGAGCCACGTAATAATAAAGAAGACCACGTATAAAGCACCCCATAACGGATCAATGAGGCTCAAGAGGATAGGTGCAGCCAAGATTGAGTAGCTTAGAACAGCCGGGACCATTTCGAAGAAGCGATATAAAGGCGTTCGCTTACCAAGTGGGATTTCGATGTCGGTCATGCGGCCAATAATCCAACAAGTGAGTTAGTCACCAGGAACGCCAGCACGAGCACCAACAAAGTGAGCATTAGGATACCTAGCGCATAAGTCTTGCGTAGTGTTCGAATCTTGATCGCCAAGATACCGTTCACGGCAAAGACCAGTGCGGCAAAGAGAGCTAGTTCGTACAGCACGGTCCAGTGTCCCCTATCAAGGGTCAACGCATACTGCGTGTAACGCACTGGGACCACAATATCGCTCATGCGCACTTTAAGGATGACCGTAAAGATATTCAGCAATGTCAAAAACGCACACCCTAACAGTAAGAAGGTTGCGGTGCGATCTCTAAAAAAATGACGTAATTCTTTTTTGCTGACTAATGCTGCCATAAGGCCTTTTTGAATTCCCCTATTGGGACAATTACTTTGCTCCACCAAGTATACAAGATATCAAGGATAAACGTAAGAATGTGGCAGCGTGACACTCTCCGTTCTTTGACAAATCAACAAAAAATTGTTATAATCGGCTTCCTTTAAGTCCCCGGACACATATGTCGACCCCAGAAACTGCACCAGCTCCCCCAACTGAATTTAGTGAGTACTATAGCCCTCACCGACTTGTACGCGTCGCTACAGTGCAGGACGCTCTTGGAGGCGCCCTCCTCTACGACCAAGCCGATCTACTTGAAGAAGCGGTGAAACAAAGTGACGCCGCATTCAGCGCAGACTACTGGCAAGATTTGCGGGAGTTCTATGGTATTGAGCAAAATGACGCTGATTTTCTGCCTTTAGGTGAGCTGGCCCGGAAATACCAATTTGCGGACGTGCATGCAGCGCATGCACAGTCACACGCCTATTCTACCTTAAGCTCAAAGCATGAACACGCCAGCTGGAAAGCATCCAATGGCACCGAATTTCAAACTCAAGATTTAGACAGGGAAATTCAAACACTGCGCGACTACCTGAAAGTGGTCCTTCTTGACCCATATGCCCAAGCTGTGCTCGATCAGTACCTTGCCACAGAAATGCCGGTCATTTTTAACACTATGCGCGAAAGCTCAGGGGCGGCTGGTATGCCGTGGCACGAATGGATCACCACTGGTGCCGACACCGAACAGTTTATGAACTTTTTGCAGTGGCACAACTATCACATGAAAGAGGTCAATGAAGACCCAGACATTCAAGAAAGAATTGATTATCAAAAAGAAGGGTATACTGCCGCACTCCACGCTCTCGTGGCACAGAGCGCACTCCCCATTCATTCACAACGACTCAAGGAGCTTACTCACAAAATTGAGGGAACGCAAGTGTTCATCGGGGACGTCTTCTCCACCCTTGCTCAAGGTATAGTCGGCTATTATCTCCACCGCCCCAACTACAACTGGCAATACATTGTAGTCGAGGCCGAGAGCATTGAGCATGCCACAAAGCATGAACTGAATCATGCCATTCTTGGTTCATTTGTCGAGAAGTGGCTTGATGAAGCCGCCACTGAACACCTTTCCATCGTGATGAGCGGCGCGCGATTACTGCCAGTGGGTGCGCTCACTGGGCGAGGTACCTACCGGGCAGAACGAAAGCTACTCGCCACCCTTCTCACCCAAGGAGCGGAAATCATTCCGACAACTACTCTACTTAAGGGATACATTGAGACAAAGCATCAGGGCGTCACAGACTCGTTTGAGAGAGCAGTGGACCACGCGTGGGGTCGAGGTGCGCTCGGCAGAGTCAATGCCGCACTCCACGCCCTTAAAACTGAGTACATGGCACGTGGTCTCTCACAGATCGATGCAACATCCGAAGCGGCTATCCGCGTTCGCATGCAACTCTTGACCAAGCCGCAGCTGGTCTTTGGAAATGATTACATCAAAGCAAAATAAATGGTGCGAAATGCGAGAATCGAACTCGCGCCTCTTGCTTGGGAAGCAAGCGTACTACCATTATACTAATCTCGCCTGAAAACTATCTGGAGCCGATAGGCGGATTCGAACCGCCGACCTTTGCTTTACGAAAGCACTGCTCTACCAGCTGAGCTATATCGGCACGTCGGTCATTATAGCAAATCGCTCCCCCGTTGACCACTGGGATACCTCTTGTCATATTGCGTAAAAATTGCTAAAATGACGAAGTTATCTTGGGCTCGTAGTGAAGTTGGCCTATCACGCCTCCCTGTCACGGAGGAGATCGCCGGTTCGAATCCGGTCGGGCCCGCCAAGTTGCCTATTATTAGAAGAAGTCTCATCTGAGACTTCTTTTTTGTTATGCTAATGCTATATGAAACTGCATACCCTACGCCTCCACCCCGGCAACGACCTCCGCCAAAGCCTTCAAGCCTTCGCTGCGCACCATCGCATCCAAGCAGGCTTTATTATCACCTGCGTTGGCGCCCTCACCTGCCTGCACATACGGATGGCTGGCGCCACGCCAGACAAGCAAGTGGTCAAAAAGTTGGCTGAGGAGTTTGAAATAGTGTCACTCGTGGGCACTCTTACTGCCGATGACTGCCATCTGCATATTTCAGCCTCAGATAAAGAAGGGGCGGTATGGGGCGGTCACCTCAAAGAAGGCACCATCGTAGACGTCACAGCCGAAGTGGTTATTGGCGAGGACGAAGAGTCTCTCTACACACGCGTCATGGACGACGAAACCGGGTTTGAAGAATTAGAAGTAACTCCCAAATAGCCCAGGCCGCCCCGAAAGCAGCAATTCTTGCTATTATATAAACACCGATGTTCAACCACGACCTTCACACCCAAATCGACTTCTTGGAGCGCACCCTTGCCAAAAGCAAAGTAACCCGCAAAGTACTCGAGCTCACTCCCCAACTCGAACTTCCCAATTGGTATTTTGGCGCCGGCGCTGTGGCCCAAACGGTGTGGAACGAACTGCACGGTTTTCCGTTGGAACAGGGCATTAAAGACTGCGATATTGTCTATTTTGATCCCGATACTAGTTACGAAGCCGAAGACGCCTTTATCCAAAAGGCCACTGCCCTTTTTGCAAACTTGCCTGTAGAAATTGAGGTCAAAAATGAGGCACGGGTGCATCTGTGGTACAACCAGAAATTTGGCCAGAACATCCCACCCTACACCTCGACTGAAGATGCTATTAATACTTGGCCAACTACGTCCAGCGCGGTTGGCGTCCGCTACGATGGCGACCAGTTTCGCGTGTACGCGCCCCACGGACTCAACGATATGATGGGCATGATTATCCGCGCTAATAAAGGCCTGATCACTCAAGAGGTGTATGAAAATAAGGTTGCGCGGTGGCAGCAAGCCTGGCCAAAACTCACGGCCATTCCATGGGATGACAAACCGGCGTGAGTGAAGTACTCAGCTTGGCAACCCCAAGTTGGCGGCGCGAGCGCCAGGCAGCAGTGGATGCCCTGCAAGCAGCACGAGAGGCCGATCCCGAGGCCCAGACCACACTGATCATTCCAGCTGCCCAGCATCCGCTTGAAGAAGGAATATACCCCGGCAAAGAGCATACTGTGCGACTCGAGGAAGGAAAAACCGAATTTGAATCCATCATGCAGCTGGGTGGCGCCGCCGTACTACACGTGAGCGGCAGCCGTCACTTTGACAAACCCACAGGTAAGCTAGATAAAGTTGCCCTTTGCGATGCTGCGGGCCGGTGGCTCGTGGACCAAGGTTTGCCGCCAGAATACCTGGTGGGTAAAGAGTGGATGAACGAATATCTTCCAGAAGGCGTCTACAGCGGTGCTGCCGAACTAAGAGTTGCTGCTGCTGGCTTTGCCGCTCATCCTGAGTTCGCGCGAGCCATCTATATTTGCTCGCCTGGCCAAGTCAAGCGTGCAAAAACCTACGCTTTAGCCTTCGGCTTACCATTAGAAATATTAACCCCTCAGGCACTTGCCGAAGTCACACAGTTTCACAATCGTGGCTTGCAAACAGTCGCGCTTAATGGGCTCACCAAGACAGTGGATCCTTATGGCCAAGGGATACTGGCCCGCCTGACGCGCAACCGCCGACCGCCAGATGGCAACACCGATACCATCCCCGAACTGCGTGGCAAGTATGCGGACTTGCCGTGGAATGCACAGGCTGCTTAAACATGCTATGCTACCACGCATGAAAACAGTCTTCCTTATTAGGGGTTTCGGCCTTAACAAGACCGCAGCCGATCCAGACCTTGGGGAATTACGGCAGATGCTACGCGCCCAAGGTTTCCGCGTTGTCCCGGTGTCGATTCCATGGAACTACAAAACGCTGAGTCAATTTGTAGACGAATTCGTTGCCCTCTACCATCAAAAGAAGAGTGACTACAATATCGTGCTGGGTGGTTCGCTGGGTGCCATGGTCGCGCTCGCTGCGACGCCAAAAATCGTACCTGATGAACTTATGCTCTGTTCACTAGCTCGTTATTTTGCCGAAGACCTGGGACTTGAGAGAAATGGTGACTTCTCCCAGAGTCTTGGAAAGCGCCGCTTGAAAGATTTTGAAAAGTACTCGGCCACCTCACTTATTGCTCAGTTAAATAAATACCCCACCAAAACAACCTACTTTTACGGCGAGCTGGAACAGAACGTCTATCCCCTGCTTGTAGCCAAAATTAAAGAGCGCGCCGCGCTCACCACCAATGCTCGTCTTATTGAAATACCTGCAGCTGGTCATAAAATACGCGAAGCCGCTTATATTAGTGGCCTGCGCAAGTCCCTCGGCAGCGAATGATGGTGTAGTATAGAAATATGATTGAACACCAATACCCCGTTTCCGATGTGGTGGCCTCGGGCACGAAATACACACTCATTGACCAACCCTACAACGAAGACTGGCGCTATTCTTGGGCCAGTGCCGAAAGGATCAATGGCGAACCGATCCCTACTGATGGCAACACAGTTGTTTTTAGGATTAGACCAGGCGGCATGACCGAGCCGATGGTCATGACCAGTGCCGAGCCAAGTGCCAGCTTCACTATCAAAGTCTGCCAAGGCGATGGCCTTCTGATTAGAACGCAGTGCCAGGCCCCCGAGGATGAGAAGCCTCCACAGATTGTTGAGCAAATAGCGATCACTAAAAATAGCGACTTTGTAATACGACCTGGCAATGTGTATGCCTATATCAACACTGGCTCAAAGGAACTTATTCTACGGGATACGGCCGTCCCGGCTTTTAGCGAAGGTGATGAGCATAACCTCGCCGAGGCCATACCAATTGCCGAAGCAGCTCGTCATCCGGTCCTTGCCTCTGTCCCTGAAGCCTTTTACAACGCGGTCGGCAGATTGATGCGACAGATTGAACCGCAGCAAGAAAACACTTTATAATCCATTGTCGTGGTGGTGAACCAAAAGTGCCAGTTTTTCACGGTAGGCCCGCTGGTTATACTGCCCTGGATAATCAACCAGCTCGGTATTCAAAACCTTGAAGCCAGCCTGGCGTAAGGGGCTAGCCGCAACCTCAAAAACATTTGATTTAATAAGCACAATCCCAGTATCAGGCGAGACCAGCGCTTTTACCCGCTCAATAAGTTGGGGCAAGTGCTCAAGGATAAACGCTTGGCGCTGCTTTTTGGTCACCTTATGCTCCATAGATGTTTCCAGAGCTTCAATCATATAATACCCATCTGCTTGAAAGCGACGCAGCCACTGCTCTTTGGCTGGCTCAATGTCGGCTTCGGTGCTTTCGGCTATCTCGGGATATAGTGCTTTGATGGTATTTATGAATAAACGGTCATCCTTACGAACTTTCTCGGCCCGATAAAATTGGCGGCTACTTTGCACGCCAGCCGCTGGCGGCGGTGACTCGGCAATGAGCAATACTTTAATACGCTGCGGCTTGTAGGTTTGTCGCAATTCGTCATATGAACTCATTTTAGGCACCAACTGTTCCGTTTCGCGCACGCCGCATAGCTGAACCCAAGCGCAAAATGTAATAGGCGATCAAAACCCAAGCGACACTGAGGCACCAGCCAGCAACTACATCTGAAGGATAATGCACACCAAGGTACAAACGGGAGTAGCCCACTCCAGCCACATAGAGCGCGGCCACGCCTGCAGCAAGCCAGCGCCATTTGGTATGCCAAAGAATAAGGACAATACTCATGGCTAACGCGCTGCTCGCCATGGCATGTCCGCTGGGGAATGAGTAACCATTCTCTGCCACCATATGCACCCACAGCTCTGGGCGGGCCCGTTGGAAAAGTAATTTAAGCACTATATTGGCGGCCACTGCCCCACCTACTCCAAAAAGAAGAAGGGCGGTATGTCGGCGCTGTTTCTGTCGTGCAAGGTAGAGGGCCAACGCGGCCACAATCAGCACAATCACCTCGGCGCTCCCAAGAGTGGTGAGTACCAGCGCAATCCGCTCCATCACTGGCGAGGCGAATTGATGCACTCTCTGCAGAATCTGTAAATCAATACCAATAGGTTCACGTTCCCCAACTTCATTGGCCAGTAGTGCAAAGAGGACCATAGGCACCCAAAACCCCAGCAACGCAACCGCAAGATGTTTATACGGAATGGCGGCAGAAGTAAGAACGCGTTTCATGCCTTCCCTATTGCACGGTTAACTGGACAGGCACATTAATACGAGCAGAGACCTTGTGATCCTTTTGAAGTTCATCAAGTTTTTGGCCAAAGGCTTGGTATTTAAAGAAGATAGCGGCCGCCCGGACCTTGCTTCCGTCCACTTCAATGGCACGGAGGATAAAGAGCCCCTGCTTGCTCGAAACAATTGGTGAAAATTGACCGGCCTTAAGACTAAACAGGGCATCTTGAAGTTCGGGTGGAAGATCGGCCTTCCCTTTTTCGAGTACGCCGATTTCACCACCTGCTTCGCGCCGCGCAGTGTCGTCTGATGATGCCTTCGCAACTGCCGCAAAGTCGGCACCTGCATTGAGCTCAGCATAGGCCTTGTTGGCTTTGTCCCGAGCAGCAGTATCAATCGCCGCATAGACTTTGTTTCGTAATAGCTGAATTTTGAGCGTTTCTTTCCACTGAGCGTAGCTTTGATCGTATTCTTTCTTGATCACATCTTTGTACAGCTTAAGCGAGCCAGCATAGGCCTGCTGATTCACAATGCGTTGGACCTGAGCCTCCACTTCAGCATTACTCACGGTCAGCTTGTTTTCTTTGGCTAGCTTTCGCACAAGTGCATACTGCATTTCCTGACTCATGGCTCGTTGCTTAAGGTCTTGGAGCTGGCGCTTTCCATCTTCTGTTTTAAAGCTCACCCCTTCTTGGCTCGAAAGGTAGTGCATGCTGCTGCGCAATGTATTTAAGTAGTCGCTATACCGGACATTGGCGCCTTCAATCTTGGCCACCGGAATTGGCACAATCGTGGTCACACGATACATGAACATGCCCGTACTCTGGCGCTTATACAGCTGCCACCAGCAGAAAGTACTGAATAACAGCACCGCAGCAACAGTAATAAGGGTCGAGATAATAATAATTCGTTGCTTGGAGTGTTGGAGCGGATACTTAAAGCGCCGTCCAGCGCTCAGGATCTGTTCACGATGCTGAGCCACGGTATCGTTAGTAATACGGCCAGGAGGCGGTGTCTCTCCCCCACCAGGTAATTTGGTGCGGACTTTACCAGTCACATTGCTGAATTTTTTCTTAATCCGTTTCATCGAGGTCCTGCCCACCATTGTCTTTAATAATCTGATGGAATTCGGAGTAAATGCGGCCAGGGTGTGGAACCTTATCAAGCACAAGATCGCCGACGTACGTCTGTACTACGATTGTCCCGAACCCAAACATGGCTGCACTGAATCCATTCACATTATAGCTTATGTTCTGGATTTTATTGAGTCCCACGTCCACCACACTCTTCCCAAAGAAGCCTTTTTGCACTGTTTGGCGAAAGCGCAGATTGGTAATAATAAACACACTAAAATACCAACTAATCCAGTGGTAGAAGCAGCCAATAAGACCCAGGCCGAACCCGGCCAGGAAGATTTGGTACGAACTATTTTTATCTGGAGCCAACAATACAGGCAAGGCACCTACAAGGGTGGCAATTAAAAGGATGTATAGCCCTTTACGCATGGCAACGGGGTGACGACGAAATACCAGTAAGATCGCTTCGTCATCGTACTGGCCTTCAAACTGAGGGGCAGATGTGGTTTTCTCTTCATCTGCAGCGGGATGGCTCATATGCTTATTGTACCGCAACAAAGAAAGATATTGGAGTTCAAAGCTGGTATAATCTGTTATTGTTATAACTTGCCCCGGTAGCTCAGCTGGACAGAGCAAACCCGTCCTAAGGGAGAGGCCGGCGGTTCGAATCCGTCCCGGGGTACCATTCAAGAAAACATTCATGCATAACCATAGGCTCAGGGATAGACTTTCAAAAACCACTCACTCCCAACGCTGGTTATTGCTTATTATAAGTACTGCACTCCTCTGTTTGGCAATTGCCGGTACAGAATACTTTCACCGGTCTACCCGCACTAATCCTGGCCTACCCGCAGCCACGCTGACCGCTCAGGAATTCGACCAAGCACAGCACACTCTCACCGATCTACTCAAGACCGATGGCTTGGCGGCCGCTTTTGCCTATGCCCACCAACAACTGGCAAGCAACCCGGCGTTTGCCAGAAGCTGCCACCCACTCATGCACCATCTTGGCCATGACGCCCTTACCTCTCTTGGTGATTTCAGCACGGCCATGAGTCAAGCCGACGAGCTTTGTAATTCGGGCTTTGTTCATGGACTGATTGAAGCTCGCTTCATGACCGCACCTTCCATAGATGGAGCGCTCGCCACCACCTGCCCCAAAGATACAGCCCATAACTTCCCGCAATGGCAGTGCTTTCATGGTGTTGGCCACGGGGTCATGTATGCCACCAATAAAGATGTGGGCACATCACTCGCTTTTTGCGCTACCCTTCCAGACTCTTTTGCCCAAAGAGCCTGCACTAACGGCGTCTTTATGGAGCGCTTCATCATCGTCAGCCACACAGGCGAACATACGGCCCACAGCGCAATACCAGACCTCAAAACCTGCCAAACCCAGCCTGAGCCCTTCAAAGACGACTGCTACACCTACGCGCCAAGTGCTTTTCTGGAGCTTCGCCCCAATCGCTACAGCGAAGCACTCCAGTGGTGTCACCAATCGGAAAAGAATTATGTCCTCACCTGCACCAACGGCGTCGGCGCTCAAGTCATGAAGGAGAATATTACTAACCCCTCGTTTGCAGCTTTGTTCTGCCAAGGGCTTTCCTCCCTCTCCGTCCAGAACAGTTGTGCAAGAGGTGCCGTAAGCTTGTATATGAACCACTACTCATCAGTAGAAAAAGCAGCGCTCTTATGCGACGGCATATTTAAAACCTTACAACATTCCTGTCACGAGACTATTGCCAGTGGAAGAAAACTCTTTAGCTCCTAACTAGGCCTAAAAATCAAAATCATTGCTAGAATAGGACTATGATTAGTTTACGCATTCAACAAAGCTGGCTCGAGAAGAGCAGCGACAGCACTCTGGAATATTTTAAGACCACCCTCCTTACCACGCTTAACCCGCTTGTGGCTCGCGACGCCACAAAAGAACCGCGCTGGTCGATCTCTAAAATATCCGAAGGTAATGCCGCACATCTCCTCTACGATGAAAAGACTGTAGGTCTGTTGCGTATTAAGGACGGCGAACTCTTGCTTGAAACCGATGAGAAGGACGCCGCTCATGACGACGAGATTATGTACGCGGCCCGAGCAGCTGCGCAGTATCATCATCTTGCCGTCCATTCGTTGGCTCACAAAGGAGCGCGACTACCCCAGCGCCCTGATCTGCTGCTCGACTTTAGTCTTTTTACGCGCAACAAAGCACTCAAGGAATTCTTTGACGACAGTAACTACACCCCCCGTTTTGCCATTCAACATTTTGACAATGATGATGGGCGCCAGAGTATCCGACCGCCCTTCTATGTTGAGCGCAAAAAAGAAGGAACGATCTATATCATTAATCCCTTTATGCTGCTCTTCTTGGTGCAGAAAGCCAAACAAAAGCCTAACCGAGAATTTGCCTACAAAGTAGCTGACTCAATGGACGACTTTGCCAAGAAATACGATGTTGGGCTCATTCCTACTGATTTTTATCAAAATTATGGCCAGGGCGTAAAGATTATTAACGACACCCGTTTTGACATCGTCCACCTAAAGCGCAAAGTGTTTATTGACCCATACTTATGGGACTTTGACAGCGAGCACGACCCAAGCTACTATGCCAATTTAGTAAATGGCCTGCACCTTATGGATAAAGTACGCAAGGGCGAGAAGCTCGATGATGCTTTAAAGCGCATCCTCCACGAAGAGTTTAAAGTAGCCAAAGATTATATTGGTGCTCGGATTTGGGGTATTGAATTTGACCGTGACAAAGAAGGCAATTTGACCCCAAGGCTCAAAATTAATATTTTTGTCCACGGCCTGGCTGAAAAACAGCGCCACCAGGAACACGACTGGAAGAGTGTGTGATGGGCCATAGTGCCGCGAATACCAAGAATATGCCAGCCGAAATTGCCGGGTGGTATGGTACTGGAGCGATTGTGCTCGCCTACTTGCTGGTCAGTTTTGATTTGACCCCTTCGGACGGACTCGTCTACCAACTCCTCAATCTTACTGGAGCAATCGGCATTATAGTTATCGCCACGGTCAAAGGGGTCCGCCAATCCGTGGTCCTCAATCTCTTCTGGGGAATAATCGCTACGGTCGCCATTGTACGATTACTCATCAAATAAAAAGAGGGCCCACTGCCCTCTTTTTTAGTCGTTCGATGTGACTCTAGTAATGCTTGGCGTACATCACCACTTCACCAACTCGTTCATACTCCATGATTGATTCTTTACCAAACCAGAGCTTGATCTCGTTGGCTGCTTCACCCTCGTTTTCACTGGCGTGGAAAAGGTTGTGAATTGAGCGCTTTTCGGCATTAGCAATGGCAGGGCTATCAACCGAGTAGTCGCCGCGAATTGTACCTACCGCAGCTTTGAACGGCAGAGTGTGACCGGCGAGCTTGCGTACCATGTCGATTGCCTGCATACCTTCAACCACCATGCATACCACAGGACCGGACGTCATGTAGGCAACTAGGCCTTCGGCAACTTGTGGTCCCAACACCGTACGGTCGTCGCTTCCCAGAATATCAAGTGCCTCCACGCCTTCCAGACCCTCAAAGCCGCTCAGACTTTTATCACCAAGACGATGGACCCATACTTCATCTTCCATAGGATAGTGAGCGCGTACCTGGGCCTCAGTAGCTTTAGTCATCTTCATAGCAACTACTTTGAGTCCGGATTTTTCGATCCGCTGGACAATATCGCCAACCAGTCCACGCATGACACCGTCAGGCTTAATCATACAGAATGTGCGCTGAAACTTAATTGAGTGTAAAACGGGGTGTAAATCGCTCATGTACAGTGATCTATCCTTTTAATTTCACTTTATTGTATCAGGGAGTTTGCCCAGAACAAAACTAGAGTTCATCCCGTATAATAGGGTTATGGTTTTATCTGAATTAATTACTGACTTTTTAGAATATTTAGAAATCGAAAAAAACCGCGCCCAAAAAACAACCGAAAACTACCACCTCTACCTTATGCGCTTCTTTGAATTTGCCGACGATGTGGAAGTGGGCAAAATAAATGACGAGCTCATCCGCCGCTATCGGCTGTGGCTGGCTCGTTACCAGAATGAGCAAGACGGCACGCTTTCCAAGACGACGCAGAGCTACCACCTGATTGCCCTTCGACACTTTCTACGCTATTTAGCCAAGCGTAATATTGCCTCGCTCTCACCAGACAAAATTGAACTTCCGTCAGTCAAGCGCCCACAGGTCACCTTCCTGGCCAAAGAAGAATTGAACAATTTATTTGCACAGCCTGACCGAAGTACTTTAGCGGGAAAACGCGATATTGCTATCCTTCACCTACTTTATTCGGGCGGGTTACGCGTGTCTGAATTAGTGAACTTAAATTGTGATCACATCAACCTAAAACGCCGGGAATTCATGGTTCGCGGTAAGGGCCAGAAAGACCGCCCTATCTTTATTAGTCTAGAAGCTGCCGAGCATCTTCAGGATTATTTAGACGCTCGTGACGACACCCTACAACCGCTCTTTCTGCGCATTGGCGGGCACGAGCAAGTTGATCGGAGCGGTGATTACAAGCGTCTTACCGCACGTAGCGTGCAGCGCATTGTCAGCAACTACGCCAAGCTGGCAGGCATTACCAAAAAGGTCAGTCCGCACACCCTGCGTCATTCTTTTGCGACAGGACTCGTGAGCCGAGGCGCAGACCTCCGCAGCGTCCAAGCCATGCTCGGGCATAGCAATATTGCCACTACCCAGGTCTACACCCACGTGACTGACCCTCACCTTCGCAAGGTACACGAGCAGTTCCACCAAGAGATCGACTAAGCTAGTCGCGAACTTTGCAGCCTGCCGGATCAGCTGGCGAGATCAAAGCCTCGGTAGTGTCAGTGAGCTCAAAGCGTTTACAAATATCATCACCTGATTCCACGGCGAATTCTGGGAGTAAAGCCGTATCAATTGTGCCAGGCAAACTCACTCTCGACTGCACTCGTCGGAACACATCCCCTGCCCTGCCAGTGACGTCCACGATAGCCTGTCCATCTTGCGTATTTACCACCGTCGATCCATTGAGTAGCTCGATCCTCACCTTCGTACCGTTCAGGTCATAGAGAGATTTGAGTCGCATAAAGACATAGTTTGTTGAAGGGTCATCCCCGGGCGCAATTACGATCGTGGCCTGACAGGCATAGCCGCCAAAAACTGACGGATCCGACGTACATCGAGTATCTTGCGGCGCCGAATTGCTATCAAGATTATTTATGGGGTAATCACCTGCTGAAGGACTAGTGGTCGGATTAAAGAAAGCCACCTTATTGAGCGCCTCTAACTGAGCTCGGCCAAACGTACCCGACTTGGGATAGCCAAAGAATTGTGCCCGCAGCATTGCCGGATATGCCACACCCGCGCCAGTCTTCCAGTTACTATAGGTTGGGTTTTGGGTGCCTGTTGCTCGGAATGCAACATTGTCGCCATCAACATCGTCCGAAAGACTATGCCAGCTAATGCGCACTTTATTAAAGGCAGCGTCACTTTGGCTGCGAATTGCCCACTGCATAGAACTCCCATCACCCGGTAAGGTGGCTTGCAGGTCTGAAGGATTAAGATCCATCAGCATGCAAGAATAGCCCACGCTAGGGGTTGTTGCCAAAGTCTTATTGTAGCCCACAGGCGCATCACAAGAGTCGGCATTTAATTTGGCGCGGTCAGCAACTACTGGATAATACTGCTGCAAGGCGCGGCGGGCATCCTCTACTCCGGATTCAGCTGCATAATAGGCTCGAGTGGTCAGGTCTTGGTCAGTTGCCTGGCGTCGTTCAGTAATCATGATGCGTACAAAACCAACAGTAAGCACAGTGACCAATATAGTAAAGAAAAGTACAGTAAAGAGTGAGACGACTCCAGATTCCTTATGTGTGTGCTGCCATTTCATATGTACTCCTTCTATCTATTCCGCAGACCAACGGTCTCTTGTAGGCTCACTTTGGCACAATATGCGGTGGATATATTATCAGCCTTACAGCTAGTCAATAACGAATCAAGGAAAGTGGTTTGAGTGGTACTGGCCGTAATTGCCACTGAGAAAAGTCCGGTTACTCCGGCAACCTGCGGCACAACTGTCATGGATTGCACACCCATTCGCCCAGAGAACATACTTGTGGCTTGTACACTCGTAAAGTTAGTGCTCAATGGTATGGCCTGGCAGGCCGAAAGATTGTCGCCATCAATACGCACAATATTTATTTCCTGGCCATTAACCTTTATTTTGGTACCCGTAGCACCAAGCTTGTTCCAGACATAGCTATAGCTCCCAATGCACAATCGGCCCTGAGCAACCTGGCTGGTATCAATAAGGGCGGGGTCAGACACAATGCGCATTTTGTCAGTAATATCGTCAATCAGCAAACGGGTATTTTGGTTCACTTCCTTGCGCGTCACGCCCCTATTATAGGTACGGAACAATTGCAAAAAGGCAGTGGTCACAAAAACCAACACAAAACTAAACACAGCGAGTGCGAGCAGCAGCTCGACTAGTGTAAATCCATGTTGTGATGAAGAATGAGTGCGTTTCATAATATTCCTACGTGGCTAGCCTTATAACAATGCCAGTATCTTGCAACTTGGGTTCACCAATCGCCTGCCAACAACCATTGATGTAAAAATCTATATAGCCGCTTGTGGCCGTCGGACGATACGCTTCAATCCAGTATTTCAAAAAGTTCTTGTTGGTCGTGCCATTAGTAACTACCACCGAAGCGCCACTGGTGTTCAGCCAGAATGCATTACTGCCAGGTGTTGGGGTGCCTCCACCTGTGTTGCACACCGTCCCAGAGGGTACAGTACTCGTCACTTTGGCCGCAATTGCCGTCCAGGCAGTGCTGGCCGCGGCGTTGGTTGCTTTGAGGTCGCGTAATGCTCGCAAGGCTTCGGCCTGGGCACTCGTGGTTTCGGAAGCTTGGGTGCGCTCAATGGCGTTCTGGCCGATTCGTAAACCATTATTGGTTGCCTGGTAGGCACCGGCGATCACCACCGAGATAATCACAATTGCGAGCAACACTTCAATAAGCGTGTCCCCTGCCTGACGTCGAGCAATCGCAATCATACTCATGGCTTGCTCCTCACACAGTCTGTGGCCGTGCTAAAGCCTTTAAAAGCCAGGTCGAGCGCATCCGTGCGTTGCTCATACCCAAGTTTGACAATGGCATTACGGCCGTCGTTATCCTTAAAGCAGTAACCGCTGTTTTGGGCTAAACTCGCTGGGGTAATTGCTGCCCGAAAAGTAGCGTCATTCCCTGGAACAGTTGCATTGGTCACGGCCGTGCCGCTAAATGCGAAGGTCAAAATTTTACCCGTACTCGGGCTACGCAGATAAGCCAGGGATTGTGATTGCGCACTGGCCGCGCCGGGCGATGGCTGCTGGAAAGTTACTCCCCAGTTCACCTTATAAGTATCCCCTGCTTGGGGGCTCAAGGTAGGGCCACTGTTCGCCAGGTCGGCCATATCACTCCCGGTAAGCTGGGCGTTACTGAGACGGCGCCCCGCAACATAGTATGAAGTCACTGTCGAGGTGGTTGGGTCAAATTTTATGAGCCTGCCCAGCAGTACACAATCGCCAGCATCGCCCGCTGTGTCACCAGCAACCACCGCACTCGAACCAAAGGTTGGCGGTACACCCAAGGCGCCGGCGCCCGTGCACGTCACGTTCGCGAGTCGGGGGTTTGAACCAGTTGAAACTAAGTTATATTGCTGCTGAAGATAGCTGTGTAAACCGCGCATCGAGTCAGTAAATCGAACGCTGCGAATCTGCATTCCAGTGCCAAAAAAACCGATCAAAAAGAGTAAGCCGGTGATAGCTAGGAACAGCATGACCTCAATAAGCGTAAAACCAGATTGCTCTGTGTGCCTCTTCTGCATTTGCGCTCATTATAGCATAAGCAACATGGACGCAGTGGCTCATTTTAGAGGAATATCTGCAGCCAATCACTTAAAAAATCATTAAGTAGAAAACTCAAAACCATGCTTATAAGCAGGAACGGCCCAAAAGGCACCTTGCTCTGCCGAGTCACTACTTTGGTCACAAAAAGGGGCAAAATAATAGCCGCCGCAATGTAATAGGAGCCGATCAGGGCAAAAAGCGATGCGGGCATGCCCAGCACCAAACCCATAAACACCCCGAGCTTGACGTCGCCAAAGCCAATCCATTTCCCTTTGGAAATCAGGTATAAAAATCCAAAGAAGCCGGCGATCACCACCACACCAACACCAGCATGGCCAAGAGCAAACCAGCCCCCATGGGCAAAGAGAGCCCTATTAGCCACCACATCGACAACAGCAATGAGCGTGAGGGGCAGCAATATCTTATCTGGCAGTAACTGCCAATGAAGGTCATACAAGAACAACATTGCCATTCCGGCCAAGTAGATCAGCCAGAAGCTCAAACTTACCCAATCCTGGGCGCTGTCAACGCTCCCTGGCCAGCATACAAACATAATGACAAACAGTATGCCCATGGCCAGTTCCACAAGCGGGTGTTGGACCGAGAGGCGCAAATGGCAGTAACGACATCGCCCCCTTAGCGCCAACCAGCTTACTATCGGCAGGAGATCAAGTGGCCCAAGCGCATGATGACAGTACTCGCACTCCGAACGCTCGCTCACAAAATTACGGCCCTTATGAATTCGCCACACAACCGCGTTGGCAAAACTGCCCATGACGGCACCAAATATAAAAAACAATAGCGGTATCATACTTGCCCTTATTCTACTGGTAAACTGTTAAAACCACCATAAGCAAAACCGCGCAGCTATTTGGCTACGCGGTGTCTATTTTGCAATGAGCTTTTATCTATTGGTTACTACGACAGTAGAGACCGTTTTCAAGCTTCATGAGGACTGCAATGTTACGAGCATTCGCACCTGTAGTGGTAATTGCCGCACCGTTACACACTGAGCTAGTCGCGTATTGGATTGAGCCGGCAGCCGAGCTACTGGTTACTGCAGTGTCACCTAAGGTGTAGGCACTTCCAGTTGAAGGATCCTTAATGGTTCCTGCGTAGTCAGTGACCGCAGTGGTTGCAGCAGCACCGTTCGCTGGATACGCACCGTCACTACTTGCAGCATAGCTTTCTAGCCCCGAAATAATACGGCCAGCGTCATTGCGGCGCTGCGTATCACGACGGCTCTTCTGCAACTGAGGCAATGCCAGGAAAACGATCAGGAAGATCAATCCGGCAATAGCAAGTACCAACACTACTTCGATGATGGTAAAGCCTCTCTGTTTTCTTAGAGCGTTTGTTTTCATACCCACCCTTTCTTTACGTTCTTTTTGGCGAAACGCTTATGCTTGGAATATAGCACTTTTACACTGGTTTTGGCAAGCATTTTTAATGCTAGATAGCCAAGTTTTGACCAACTAAACCATACACTGGCAAGAGCACTGCACCTACAAGGAGGCCCGCCACTAGAGCCAGAACCACCATGAGCGCTGGTTCAATAATTGTTGAGATTGATTTTATGGTATTTTCCAGCTCATTCTCATAAAAAGTTGCGGCTTTGCCCATCATGGCATCAATTTTGCCCGACTGTTCACCAATATTGATCATCTGCGGCACAAGTGGCAGGAAGTTTGGATCATTCTGCAACGTTTCGGAAAGTGACTTACCGCCTTTAACCTTCTCGGAGGCCCGGGAGATTGAACCTTGCACCTGGACATTATCAACCGCTCGGCCGGTAATGCGCAGCATCTCCAGCATGGGTACGCCACTTGCCATTAAACTTTGGCCCGTACGGCAAAAACGCGCCATATAGAGTTTCATAAAGAGTGGTCCAAACAAAGGCACCACTATCTTAAACTTATCAAACGCGGCTCGACCGGCTTCGGTCTTTCGCCAACGGTTCAGGAAATAGCCTGCGACAATAAGAATACCGATAATCAAATACCAGAAGGTAATCATAAACTTGGAAATTCCTAGCATGACCGCCGTGATAAATGGCAACCCTTGCCCAAGGTCCTTATAGAGCTGTTCAACCTGCGGCAACACCTGGGTGAGCATGAAGATAATCACGCCACCAATCACCACCAGTACAATAGCTGGGTAGATCATTGCGCCGCGCACTTTATTGATCATCTCGGCATCCTTCTCTTGCTGAGTCGCGATGCGTTCCAGCGCTTGGTCAAGCGTACCAGAGATTTCACCTGCGGCTACTAGCGCAATGTAGACCTCACTAAAGACCTTGTGGTGTTTAGACAACGCCTCGGAAAAGCTGCTACCGCCTTCGACAGAACTGATCACGCTATTGATGACAACAGCCAGCGGCTTACTCTCCGTTTGCCCTGCAACCGTACGCAAACTTTGGGTCAGCGGCAGACCGGCATTGATCAGGGTTGAAAGTTGCCGAGTAAAGATAATGCGATCTTTGGTCTTGATACGGTTCTTGAAAAAGTTCGTCAGTGAACTTGCTTCATCATTCTTGAGCTTGATCTGGATGGGTACGATACCTTGCCCCAGCAGGAGTTTGGCAGCTGCACTTTCTGACTCAGCTTGAATCGTTGATTTCACCTGTTTGTCAGTGACACTATCGCGGGCACTATATTCAAATGTAAGCATCGTCCCCTATCCCCTCATCATTCGCTCAAACTCATCGAGGTCAACAGCAAAATTGCGAGCTTCATCATAGGTAATCGTGCCGGCTTGCACCATGCCAGACAAGGTCTTGTCCATTGATTGCATGCCCACATCAGCGCCAGTTTGAATTACTGCATCGAGTTGGTGCGACTTACCTTCTCGAATGATATTGCGAACTGCAGGCGTTGCGATCAAGATTTCAGCCGCGGCCAACCGCCCACCACCAATTGCTGGCACAAGTCGTTGGGAACAGATCGCGACCAAGATGTTTGCCAATTGCGAGCGAATTTGGGGTTGCTGGTGAGGTGGGAAAACGTCAATCATACGGTCAATCGACTGGGCAGCCGAGTTGGTGTGCAGTGTGGCAAAAACCAAGTGCCCGGTTTCGGCAATGGTAATGGCGGCCGCAATTGTTTCAAGATCACGCATTTCACCAATCAGGACGACATCGGGGTCCTGACGCAAACTGGAGCGCAGCGCGGCCGAAAATGAATAGGTGTCATAATGCACCTCACGCTGGACCACTACTGACTGCTTTGATTTATGCGTAAATTCAATTGGGTCTTCAATAGTAATGATATGGTCTGACTTCTCGGTGTTGATTTTGTCGATAATTGAAGCCAAAGTTGTAGATTTACCAGAGCCAGTTGGGCCAGTAATCAGCACGAGGCCACGGGGATATGAGGCAAAATTAGCCACAGTAGAGGGCAGTCCCAACTCTTCGGTAGACTTGATCTCATTAGGAATAAGGCGAAGCGCAGCGGCTAAATTCCCGCGTTCGTGAAAAGCATTCACTCGGAACCGTGCTAAGTCACCAAAGGCAAATGAGAAGTCAAATTCTTTGTCTTTGAGCAGAATTTGGCGTTGGTCATCATCTAAAATCGAGAATATTAACTGTTCAACTTTTTCTTCGTTCAATACGTCATAATCGCCCAGAGGGACAAGTTTTCCATCAATACGAAGCATTGGCGCCAGGCCAATTTGCAAATGCAAGTCAGATGCCTTGCGGCGAATTACTTCTTCAAGTAATAGTTCTATTCGGAGTTCTTGCTTCATATTCCCCTACCCTTATGCACTGTTGGCGGCAACACGGTTAACTTCTTCGATGGTGGTGAGACCCTGGAGAGCCTTGAGATATCCATCTTGGCGCATAGGAATCATCCCCTGCTCGATTGCCTTGTTTTGGATCTCGGTGCTGGTCGCGTGCCGAATAATCATTTGCTGGATCTCTTCAGTGATTTCCATCACTTCATACAGTCCAACACGCCCCTTATACCCACCAGGTGCTTGGACACTTTCTTTGCCCTTTACCAAAGTATAAGCGTTTTGGGTACTGAGCGGCAAGTCTTTAAAGCCAAGATCTTGTGCATACTTGGCAATATCCCCTTTGGTTTTGGGTAATAAGTGGCCAATTGTATCTTTAATAGATTTGGTTTCAATCTGCGCAGAGCTATAGGTCTCTTTTTCTTCTGACACTCGGCGTACCAAGCGTTGGCCAATAACTGTCACAACTGTAGAGGCAATTAAGAATGGTTCAATACCCATGTCGAGTAACCGTGGCAATACACCAGCGGCAGAGTTAGTGTGCAGCGTTGAAAACACAAGGTGTCCGGTGAGCGCCGCTTGCACTGCCAAGTCGGCCGTTTCTTTGTCACGGATCTCCCCTACCAGCACGACGTCGGGGTCCTGACGCAAAATCGAACGCAGTCCAGTGGCAAAGGTGAGGCCCACATCAGGGTTTACCTGAATCTGGTTCACGCCATCCATTTTGTATTCCACTGGATCTTCCAGGGTCACAATATTAATGGCATCGCTTTTGATCTCTTGGATAAGGGCATAAAGGGAGGTTGATTTACCCGAACCCGTTGGGCCGCTGGTAAGGATCATACCGTTAGGCTTTTTGATACCCCGGCGAATAGAACGCAAGGCTCGCCCGGCATAACCCATGTCTTCAAGGCGGAAGCTCACTCCAGACTTATCAAGCAGTCGGATAATCACCTGCTCGCCCCAGACTACTGGTGACACGGCAATACGCAAGTCAACGTCCTTATTGGCAACGTGAATGGCAAACTGGCCGTCTTGTGGCACACGGTGTTCATCAATCTTCAGGTTGGAGAGAATTTTTACCCTCGACACAAGGGCTGGCTCGATTGACTTTGGCAAACGCATAATCTCCCGCAACACACCGTCAATACGACAGCGAATCTTTAGGGCATTTTCAAGTGGCTCAATATGGACATCAGACGCTCGGGAACGGACCGCATATTCCAAGATAGTACTCAACGCCCGGCTGATTGGTGAGTCCTGGACGATCGTTTTAATGTCGCCGCCACTGGCACTTTTAATACCAAGTGCCGCTTGTTGCTCAGCAGCGACGGCGGTGACAGCCTCACTCACCCCTTCTTCAAGGTCGGTGTGGTACTGATCCAGCACGTGCCGAATCCCCTCTTCCGAAGCCATGTAGACCTTAAGGGGGCGGCCGATCTTGTTGGCCAGGTAGTCCACGGCCTGTACGTTATTGGCCTCAAGCATAGCCACGGCCAAACGATTCTGCATTTCGCCCAATGGCACAGCCATAAAGCGCTCTGCAATTTCACGCGACAAAAGATCTAGCACATTTTGGCTGACATTTGCTTCACTCAAATTCACATAAGGCACCCCTGCAACCTTGGCGAGGCATTGGGTGAGCTGCTCGTTGGTCAGGAGCTTAGTCTCAATCAAAAACGAAATAAACGGCTTCTGCGCAACGGCGGCTGCCTGCTTATGCTTGCTCAGATCTTCGGCTGTAAAAAATTTATCAGCTAAAAGAACCTGTTCAAATTTCTTCTGGTGGGCTTCGTCAAAGACAACACTCAAGATCTACCTCGCTAACCGTTAGTTGCTAAACGGTTGCTCTTTATTAGCATTGCCAATAGTAATATTTTCAGTCGGATTCACGGCCGTATCGTTGAAGATGGCAGGGCTTGGGGCAGTAAATGTATTACTGATAGGCTCAGCAACTTCAACTTTCGTGGGATTGTTGGCAGGCGTGCCCACCACTGCTTTGGCAATAAAGAACGAGGCAAAGACAGTAATGGAAACAATCAGAATAATTAAGGCGATGTCGTTCTTTTTCATTACTGCACCTCCTTAGTGGACAGGCCAACTTCACGCGTCGGCTGGAAGTAAGTATCAATGGTCAGTTCGGCCTTCATGTCTTTGTCAGAGCCAGTTATGGTCATGGCATTAACCTTCATAGGGCGAATGGTGCGTTCCAGATCGGTCACAAAGTTACGAATCTTCTCGTAGTTACCCACCACTGTAATGTTGAAGGGAATTGCCACAGGCTTGGGCGTGATCGACTTTTCTTGTACTTTACCTTCTTGGTCAATAGTCGTTAAGGCTTCGATAGAAAGACTATTACGCTTTACCAGAGATTCAATTGAAGTTCGGAGCGCCGGGTTGTCATAGTTGCCAGGAAGCGCGTCCAGAATAACCTCTGGGCTGGCCAGGCTTTTAGAATCTTCGATATCCTTATACTTTTCCTCAAGCTCACGAGCGTTCACGACGTTCTGTTTGAGCGTGTCGCGAGCAATGCGCTTTTCTTTGTACACGCGGTCATTGTATGATTTTTGCTTCAGCAAGAAGTTACCCATCACTAAGGCAAAGGCGACGACCACAGAAGCAATGGTGACCACAATCAGGATTGAAGAATTGGCTTGCTGGATCTGGGCACGTTTGCCTAGATTGAGATTGAGTACTTTACTGGCTGGTCGTCTCATTGCTGTACTCCTGTTGTTGCGCCACCAAACAGTTCGGTTGACTTCACTACAAAACCTTGGCCCGTGGTTGTCTTGGGCACTTCCAAAGAAGGCTTTTTGGTCTTTGCATTAAAGATGGCGGGGTTATATTGCAGGCTGATCATAAATTCGATACCGGGTTTTTGAGGATCTGGCGATTTTGTAGCATTCGTAATTGTCACTGCTTTAAAAGGGACAATCTTGGCACGGGAGTCATCCGCCCCTTGAGTTAATTCAGCACTCTTGAGCGTGTCCACAAAGACGTTAAGCGTTTTGTAATCAGTGCTTCGTCCATTGAGCTTTAAGGTGTTGGTCTTGTGATCGAGTTCAATCTTCCCAAGCGTCACTTCATTAGGAACAAGCACTTTGAGGTATTCAAAGAGACGTGAATTAATATACTTTTGATCGTGCAGAATTGGCAACGCCGCCAACGCTCCTTGGACAGTCAGTACTTTGCTAATATCCTTAAGGCCTTCAACTTCCTTGCTACTCTTGTCAATATCACCCTGGAGTTGGTTGCGAGCAATACGCTGAGCGCCATGTACATACAATGCCAGTAGGAGCACGAGTCCGGTCACTGCGATCGAAGAGATAATCGAAATAGAAATAATATTGCGCTTCATGCGCTGAGACTTCAGGTAGTCTTTTTTGACATCAGGTAAAAGATTTAATTGGATCATTCTTCTCTCTCCGCTAATCCAACCACCACTCCAAAGGAATTGGCAATCTTCATCAGTTCATCCTGCATCCCACCGGGGTAGCTCACATTCTGCCAGGCATTACCAATCACTACTGCCAGTTCTGATTTCTTGGTAATGTATTCGCCAAACCCAGGCATCACTGATGCGGTGCCAGAAAGTATCACGTTCTTTAACTGCTTTTCAGGGTAACGAGTTTGGAAGAACTTCACTGATTTTTCAAATTCAGCATAGAGCTGTTCAACAGTTGCTTCCACAGCACGGAAGATTTGTCCTTCCAATTTGTCAGGGTAAAGGCCAAACTTGAAGATAAACTGTTGCGCTTGACTCTCATCAATGTTCAAATTTTGCATGGCTGCTTTGATAAATGACTTCCCACCCACAGGGATTGAGCGAATAAGTCTGGGCGTGCCATCAAAGACAGCGATCAGATCGGTTGCGTAATCACCAAGTTCCAAAATAATCATGGGGTCGTTGTTGCCAATGGGCACTAACGCTCGCACAAGTCCCAGAGCATCTGGCTCAATCGCCACCACATTAAAGCCAAGGTTTTCCAAAAGCTCAAGGCGCTGTTCACTGAACTTGTTAGTCACGCCGGCCAAAAGAACTTCGTCCTTTTTAGGATCGCGAGGCGAACTACCAAGCACGGCCCAATCTACTTTGGCTTCTTCGGTCGCCATAGGTATATATTGATCAGCCTGGTACTTGATGGTATTGGCTAATTCCTGGGTGGAAAGTTTGGGCAAGTCAACAACGGTGGCAAACATCTTGTTTGAGGGAATGCCGAGCACCACATTTTGCGTGGTCATGCCCACATGCGTGACCAAGGCCATAATGGCATCACCTAAGCGCCTCTGGTCCTCAGAGGAGTCACTCATCGCGACTTTTACATCGACTGGTGCAGCACCATACCGTACTAATGACCAGTTATGGCCACTTTTGCGGAGCTGTACCACCCGGAGAGCGGTCGCGCCAATATCTAGCGCAAATACGTCGCCTACAGCGTCAAAAAGTTTCATCCTGGTTCCATTCTAGCATAAGCATTTTATTTGTGTAACCGCTTTTGGTAAGTAAATTAATAGACAGGGGGAAGCTCCTTAGTATCTTGAAGATCCAGTTGGGCGGCAGTGCTGAGCAAGGGACTGGCGAGATATAAACCAGGGTCAAATTGGACTGTTTCGGCATGCGTGCCAGTGCCTGCACTACCCGCTGTTCTTTGCCAATAGATTTGATCAGCCTTGAGGGCGCCAAATACTTCCAGTTGCGCACCACAGAGGCCAATGGTCAATGTTGCAAAAGTCGTGGCCACTCCAGGTTGGGTACAGGTCTGGATTTTACCTGGTGCCGCAGCAGTCCCCTGCGCCACCAAGAAGCCGCTTACCTTGGTGACATTATTCTGAATATTAATGTTCCCTTGCGACACAATCCACAATGAGGAAATGTTGTCACCACCAGTAAAGCTCCCGGCGTAGCTTATATCACCCGTAATCGTCACTGTCCCGGTTGCCAGAAGAACTACCTGCGTACCTGCGGGCACGGTCCATGTTCCTAGGTCTACATTGCCTGTGACTGTATATTTCTTTTTGCCAGCGTTGGCAGGCACCGCGCCAGTTCCCGGCCAAGGATCGGCACCAGTTGTCCCAATTGCTGAATAATAGTTAGCCATGCAGCGGGTTGCCGCACCCAAGTTGCCGCTCGTTGGCGTGTTCGCAAAGGTCAGCCCCTTGCCGGCCGGCAGTCGCCCGGAGCCAAAATCAAGTACTGGACCAAGCGCGAAAATTCCATACTCCCCCACTGCCCCGGCGCCACTGGTCACCCAAGAGGAAATCTTGGAAAAACGCGGCAGTGCACCAACACAACTGCTATTCGTGTAATCAAATCTGCCGCCGGCCCACACATCGTTATTAGTCACCGTAAGGTATGGTCGAGCAACCACTACTGTACAAGCCTCGGAAGGATTACCGACAATATTCAAACCCTGCCCAGCTGGCTCTGAAAGTGTGAGCCGCTCACATATCCGGTCTCCCGCGTCAGCTGCTGAAGTGTTATAGGTATTATTAAGCAAAGAAAATGCGGGCGGTGAATTGCCAGTAAAGTGATACGAGCCAGTTTGCGCTCCGCCTTCGGCTACCCCATTACGATAGCGCTGCACTGTATAGTTCACGTTCCCAGCAGTTTGAAAGTTGCTGACATTTACATAGTGCGCAAAGTGGGCCGTACCCGGAAAGCTCACTTTATCTTCAACCGTAGTAGAAGGTTGAACCGTGGCTGAAGGCAGCTGACAGCCAGTTTTAAAGTAGATGCTGTCAAATGGCAAACGGAACTGCAAGACGTTTTTGTACCATACGTGATTCCAGCGCCAAATATATTTGAACTGAGGATCAACCGTAAAGTTCATGGTGACCTGCTGCTTGTTGCCCGAAAATGGATAGTAGCTATCAGGCACTGGGCCAGGCAATATGGACTGCGCACCGGTAAAGCTGAGTGGCACAGTACCCGCATAGGCACCATTGTCGCGCCGGTACTTCTGAAGTTGAATCCAGAGTGGCTCAGGGTTGGTACCAAGGGTACCGTTGTCATCATCGTACCAGTAGGCACTGGCTGGTTGCACGGTATCCACTGAACAGTCCGGGGCAAATGGCAGTAAGTAATCGCGGTAGCCAGTCCTGGGAAGCTCACGCGCCATGCCAAACGAAGTTGCGGGCACGCCAGAGTCATAACCCACAGTAGCATCAGCATCACTCAGTTTAATATGAAAATAGTTGCCCATCTGTACGTACCCAGGGGTAATTACCCCTGAAAAATCGGCCTTGTAAAGCCCGGTGTCATCATCAAAAACCAGGGCTGAGCCGGGGAAAGAAAGCTGTCGCGTATCCTTGTAGCAAGTGTCAGAGCCGCTAAACAGCCCAGAAACCACTGGCGAAGTATACCCGCCAGATTGTATAAAGTACGTAGTAGCTACATTGCCGTTTGACCAACCACCCAGCCATGTCCCTGGACCCGGGTCATCGTCGTTGGGACGGTCCCAGATGTTACCACCAGTGCCATTCAGCGCACTATAAGAAGCATCTGTACAAAGATCAGCACCAATAATTGTAATTGTCTTGGTGCCCGTGTTATTCGTAAAGTAGACGTTCATACTGGTTTGCGGAATACTGGCGTATTCATGCACTACCGAACTCACTCCGTAGGTAAACTGGTCTCCTGCCTGGGCTGGTTCAAAGTCATTCGGGTCTGGGCCAAATTGTGAGAGCGCCTTCGCCGGCACGCCGCCGGCAAGTGAGGCCAAAAGGACCACAACCGCCACTACTACAAACTTCTTTAAGGAAATATGGCTCATTTGCAAGTCGCCTTTACTGACGCTTCAACTCTTTCTACTGTATCTTTGAGTTTATCAGTGGCCAGTGACTTCATGTCTTTGACAGCGGCGTGGGCTTTGGCACATTCGCCAATATAGGCATAAGATTGGGCAAGATTACCAGCGGTCAGTGCTTTCACATCATCGGGAAGTTGGGAATGAGCTTGAAGATATTGCTCTTGGCCTTCAATTGTATCTTCGGCGCGCTGTTGAGTATCATTGAGTTTTTTGGACTTGTCGCTCTCATGTTGGGTAAGCCACCACACCCCAATGGTAAGGGCCACCACAAGGAGTACTCCTGCCCCGGCGAGGATGTACTTTTTTTGGCTTTGACCTACGACTCCGCTGACAGTGCCTGGTTTTGCACTTTTTTTCATACCACGCCCTTTAGTGTTACTCGAATTATAGCATAAGCCCTTTGTGCCAGTGCGTGCATTTTAATAGACTGGTGGCAATTCTTTACTATCTTGAATCTCGAGGGTGGTTGCGGCCGGACTGTAGGGACTCCCTAAATAAAGAGCTGGATCAAATTGCACAGACTCAGCATAGGACTGGCCCACCGCCGTGGTACCTCGGGTCCTTTGCCAGTAAACTTGCTCCGCAAGCAATGCGCCATACACCTCTAAACCATTGCTGCAGACCTGGGCGGTTAAAGGATTGTAGGTTTCATTAATACTCCCTTTGACGCAGGTATGGATCTTGCCTGGTGCCGCAGCCGTGCCTTGAGCAACGTAGAAGCCATCCAAATTGGTCACTCCTTCTTGAATATATATATTCCCTTGAGCCACTACCCAGAATGATGCTATGGTGGTCGCCGAAGTATAGCCCCCAGCCAGCCATATAGTTGGACCACTAATAGTGACGTTGCCATTCACCACCAAGATCACTTGAGTGCCCGCCGGGACTATCCCACTACCCAGCGTTACATTGCCATTTACAAAATACTTCTTCTTGCCTGCATTGGCCGGAATACTCCCTATGCCTGGCCACACATCACCACTCGCCCCCAGGATATCGTAGTAATCAGGAATACAACGCGTGGCTGCCCCAGACGTGCCGTCGCTGGGCGTATTGGCATAGGTAAGGCCATCGCCACCTGGGGCATTGGCTGAACCAAATTCCGTAATCGCCCCTAGGGCAAAAAGGCCATAGCGTGAAAACGCCCCCACTCCCCCATTGACCCATGAAGAAATTTTAGAGGTCCGCACCACGGGCGTGCTACATTTATTGCCGCTGTAATCAAATTGGCTGCCCGCCCAAACATCATTACCGCCAACCTTGAGATAGGGATGGCCAATAACCGTCACGCAGTTTTCTGCCACCTTATCGCCCGCGACAGCAAAATAGCTGCTGTCCGTCGGGCTAGTAATGGTAATCTCATCACATATGCGCGTTCCCGGAGCAGTGCTATTGGGCACGGTATAGGAGTTCGTTTGAAGACTAATCGGCCCATTGCCAGTCACTGCAATGCTGCTACTCCCCGATGTTGTCTGACATAACGGATTGGGCAGTGGCGTGGGCGAACCCGAGGGCGAATACATAGTGCGCTTGGCCGCACAGTTGGCCGTAAACGCCCCTCGGTACGACGACACCGTAATCGTGGGCGTAAAGACAGCGGTCTGCCCCACACTTATCTTGGCCGAGGTCGGGTCAATCCCCATCCCGGCCTTCAATTTACCTCCAGCCAGCTGACATTCTCTGTAATAGAAAATACTATCAAATGGCGTCTTGATCTGGAGCGTGTTGTCATAATAGACATTAAAAAGCTTCCAGCGATACACTTTGTCCTTCAAAAATGTATAGGTTACTCGATATCGCTGCTTATTCGCCGTGGTCCAAAAGATGTCATGCTTCGCACCACTGACTACCAAGCTGTCATCCCAGCCTCCGGCACTATCCGTACCAGGGGTGGTACGCGTTACCCCATTCCATGTGACATTATCTGGTCGCACCTCCCGCACATAGGCTCCAGCCCGGGTATACTCTTGCATGCGTACATGAAAGGGTTTGGGCTGGACATCAAAGTTTGTGCCCGCATTGTCATCGTCATATATTTCAATCGTCTTTTGAACCGAAGAAGTAGTCACGGTGCAGTCCGGGCCAAAGCGCAAGGTCCAGGTACTATAATCCTTATACGGATCCGGCGGGTCGGCCACCAGCGGGTTGCTACCGGTCGGAATTGGAAACGCCTGCTGCATTCCTAATGAAGGTGTGTCGATACTACTGTCCTGGGACACATAGGCTCCAGCAGGGGCAATCACCTTAAATAAGTTCACATACTGGCCATTAGCGACTGCTTCAACGTTCATGAAATAAGGGTACATCCCCGTGGCCGGGTCTTTGGTGGAGCCGCTTACGTTGTAGTCCCGCACATCATCAAAGCAGCCATCAGTGCCATCCCAGTACCCGTTTCGAACAATTGTCCCCGTACCCGTATTGGTCATCGTAAAACTGGTCATCAGGCCGGTGGATTTGGTGTAGGTTTGGTCATAATTGGCTTTATCAGCATCTTTAGAATCGTTGTAACAGAGATCAACGTCCTGCAAGGTAATGGTGCCTGTAGGCGTGGGGAGGTAGATGATGATACGCGTGTTGTAAATGTCAGTGTAGCCATCACGCGAAACCGCAAATTTGAATTCGCGTTTTACCCCTGGATAGGAGTTGCCGTAGTAGTTTTGCTCAATAATGTCATCCGGATCTGGCCCAAGGTCAGGGGTAGCATGAGCAACAGGGCCGCTTCCCGCAACCCCCACTCCCCACGCCAGCAAGAGCAAAAGAGCGAATAAACGCTTCATAAAATGCTCATCTTCCCCTGAATCTCTTTTATAACCTCGGCGGCTCCGGGGTCGTCAGGATGACGTTGCTTGTAGCCAGCCAAGCGGTCCAGTTCCTTTTGGTAAAAAGCCTTGGCCTCGCGCGGGTCCTTTTTAGCCACATAGACCCCGGCAATGGCCGAATAGAAGGCCAATTCATCGTGTAAGTTGTATTCATCAATCGGCGCTTGGGCTTTTTTGTAATACTCGATAGCTTTGTCATAGAGCTTGAGTGTCTCGTAGTTTTGAGCAATCTGACTATAGTAAATCGCTTGCTTTAAGGGGTCTTTGGGCAAATTTTCCTGCTCTAAACGGCGAATATTCTTGGCATAGGGATCTTCAGTATTCAATTGCACTTGGGTGGCTTTTTTACGCTGGCCTAGATAATACCAGACCCCGGCCACCACGCCCGAAGCAAAAAGCAAATTGAGCACCACAATAGCAATAAGCTGGCGACGAGTATATCGCTCAACGACACCTCGGATACCCTCCCATAGCGCATTCTGCTTCTTCTGCTTGTCAGCGCTCGGCTTTATTCGCTCCGCCATTACTTCCATCACCCTTATTCTTATCTTTATAGTAGTTCACTGTGGGGAAATCACCAAGGATGCAACCTCCGATCCTGGACCCTGCAACCTAGGCTCGAAAAAAGTATTCACATGCTGTTTTCGACACCAACTCATCAACCAGGTGGATAAAAGGAAATTCTGGAAATGTGGCCTGAAGCCTTGCAGCTCGCTCGCTCACCCCTGATTTCAAATCTTCTACACTCGCAATGCCGTAATCTTCTTTAAAAGTGTTCGCCTCCCCGGCCATAAGGTTAATGATAAATGGCAAGAGCTTATCAACAAAACGAACAAAGCGGGCCTCGGGTTCACATTGCTCCTCGTAGCGACTCAGGAGAAGCGCGGTGTGGGGTGGCAATTCTTTCAGAAGCCTTTTTAAAGCTTTCTTTTCAATTTGTACTTTTTTGGCCAGCTCTTCCTGGGTTACATTGAAGGTCCAGACATCGCCTGCATATATCTCCGGAAGATCATGAACCAGACTAAACTGCGCAATCAGACCGGCATTAAGTTCTGGGAAAAAAGAGGCCGCAAGCTCTGTTGCCGACAGGGCCAAATGAAAGCTATGTTCAACATCTGTTTCACGACCACCATCAGGGTGGCGGGGCTCTCGATCAATCTCTGAAAGTCGAACCGTAATATTGCCTAAACGCAGCAAATAATCATGCGCCTCTTTGGCATCGGAGGCTCCTAGGAGCTTCGAAACTATACTACTATTATGCTTCATAGCAGAGGCTCGGTGAGTAACATATACTTATCGCTAATTCCCCTTAAAATGCCGGGGACAGCATCGATATTTTCTTGAGTTATAAGGAGGCGCGGGGCAAGTATCTGCCCGGTATCGAGGCCGGTATGACAAGTAAGAATTTTGTGATAATTTGTCCTACTGGCAATAAGCTGCATGGTCTCATTATTATAAAGACCATACGGGAGGACAAAATTATGAATGACATGGCCAACTATTTCCTCTAATCCCCTCTTTGATTCAACCAGTTGAAATAACACTTCTTGTGCAGTTAACTGACGGTCGCTTCCATAGGGGCTATTTTGATACAGTCCAGCCGGTGGAGTGGCTTGCAATACGTTCTCCTTAAATATAGCTAGGGCGGCATGTGACATACCATGGGAATCAATTCCATACCCCTGCAAGCTCAGCTCCCGCACTTCCTCATGCGTAAGCTTATGGGGCAGCCCAAGCTGTTCGACAATTACGGCACAGCGGATAGCTTCTTTACCAATGCCTAAATCAAGGGTAGTGACAACACCCTTAAAAGATTTATAGCTATCGTCAAAATAGAGCGTATAGGTATCGTACTCCTTACCAAGATTTGACTGGATGCACGCATTGAGTTGCAATAGCTGACTCACGGTTATGTCATAGACGGTGCGGACCTCTGCCTTGGTGGCCACAATGTCATGAAGACAGATGTTGAGATTACGAATCATGGGAAGCTACCGCCTCCTCCAAGACGGCCACAAGCTTCAGTGGAGTATCAATAAGCACGCGTTCAAAGCCCAGCTTTTGATACTTCCCGGAGCTATCTGGCGAATCATCTAACAAGACGGCGTCACTATACTGCAACCCCTTACTGAGCAAGTAGTTATCAAAAAACGGTATGGCGTCTCTAGGTTCAGGGCCATCTTTGAGCATGCCTATTTCGCTCGATATGAGAATATCGTCAAATAAGTCATCGAGCTTCAGTGCCGGAACGGTATATCGACGGAATGTATCCATATTGTCAGTTGCGACCACCACCAGTATCCCCTTTTGCTGCAACACCCTTACCAGGTTCTCAATATCCAGCGAGCACAGCGACATATGTCGGCAACTGTACGCCAACTCCTGCTGAATAAGTGACGCGTCTATTCCCGTATCTTGGCTCATCTTTTTCAAGATTGCTTCCTCTGTAGTCGTGCCCCGCATCCAAGGATTTATCATCTCTTTGTGGTCAACAAAAAGCCATTTTTCGATCACGCCATGATGGTGACTGTGTTCATGCGTGGCATCTTTCAGTTGTTCCCAGAACAAACTATAAGAGAGTGTTCTATTCCAATCTATAAAGATTACTTTCTTAGTTTTCATTTACTTTCCTCCTGTAAGAACGTGTTGAAATAAAAGTCATGTTTTTGTTTAAATATTTCGTCTTTTTTACCCCTTGGAACATTTGTAAGTTCATCTTCAATATGAAGTGCCCCGCCAATTAAGACGGGTATAACAACATTATTTCGCTCGGCAATCATGCGGGTCACGGCCGAGGTCTCTGTAAAACCATAGCCGCTGAAGCGTGTATCAAAATTACCAACAGCTGAGATTTCTGCCTTACGAACAGAAAAAGCGCCGCCCAATATCATATTTGGCAGCATCCATGCCTTGTACTGCCCTTTCCAATCACGCAAATAATTTGTTTCCTCAACAATTCGCATATGCTGACCAATGAATTTCTTATCTTCTTCGCAGCCTATCCATGTCTCACCATAGGTGCAGTCAATTCTAAAGTCGTTAATGGCGATATCACTTTCAATCAACATGTCTTGTTCTATTCGCGCATCCTGCTTATGAGTAAATTCAAAGAAACTTATAGCAATCGCCTTCTTCTTTCCGGAGATCGCCTTTTGATGAATAGAAAGATGATGATTAAGTAATCTATCGTCTACGAGTACATCACTGTCCAAAAAGAGTATCAGATCACCTGCAGCGTGCGCTAGCCCCGTATTCCGGGCAGCTGTCCGTCCTTGATTGGCTTCGTGTTCGATAAGCTTTATATTTTGATTGGCTGGGTCAATAAAAGCACGTGCCGGAAGTTTTTCTGAGCCATCGTCTACCACAATTATTTCTACCCTGCCGGGCAGCATAGCCACGGCATTATTGAGAAAATGCACACACCTTTCAAAAATGTGGCCAGTATTGTAGTAAGGAATGATTACCGAAAAAACTCCTGGGTACTCATGTGGCTCGGCAATAGTCTGCGGCATAAAGCCATAGTTGTTATTATGTATCTCAAGCAATTGTCTTCGTGTTGTCATTCTAGGCTATCCCCATTAAACTCTTCCGTTGTATACTCTTCTGCAACATCTCCACGGCATGATGCACTCGCTCAAACACAACCACTTCTGGGTCGGCTGCGACATCGAGCGTTGCCGAAGACTCATGGCCTAGGGTGAGGCTCGAATACCGAAATGTACGTTGTGCAACAAGTTGCTGTACAGAAAAACAGGCAAGGCATTCCACTTGCGTCACGCCTCGGCGTCGGACACGAGAATCAAATTCCTCCTGCGAATCTATACGGAGCGTCACTGTGGCATCCGGAGGCATAATATTCCCTCGTTGGATCTCTTCTTCGAGCGTCTCAATTATAAAACCCTGTACGCCTCGTCGCGCCTCCCTTTCCAAATTGGTAGGAGCCGCATGCATCATCATATCTTCATAAGTAATAAGAGAAAAAATGCTCCTATCAGAGATAACTATGGCTTTGTTACCAAGATTGCCCAGCATTGCGGTTCGCTGCCTTTCGCGATGAATAACGTCTAGGGCCGCAGCTTTCTTTGACTCATAAGTCTCGTTGCAAGGAAGAAATGGACCAAATACATCATATTCCGGAATAACAGGGATCCCCTCTTGCGCAAATTGGTTTGCAACAGTAGTTTTACCCACATAACTTGAACCTTCTATTGCCACATACTTCATTAGTTACTCACCGTCTTAGGCTTGTCAGGTTGCATGCCTGCGCTTCTGGCCTTGATCCATCGCAGACTACAAAGCAGCGGGCCCGCTGAATGGCTTAGAACGTACAAAGAACCTGCAGCGAGACTTGCCAAAGTGAAGCAACTATACAACCCTTCTTCTTTTGCATACCGATGATAGAGAAAGCTAGGGATGACCCAGTAGCATACAAGGGCAATGAGCCAGAGCGCAAAAAATTTCCAGCCAAGCACAATAGACAGGACCAGGCCAACATTCCAGAATAAGCTGTGTGCCAGCCAGACAAGCATGGTGGCATAGGCCTGCATTGCCAAGATATACACCTCAAACCGGCTCACATAATTGCCACTGGCAAGGAGCGTTTTTATACAGGTATGGAATTCAAACATGGGATTAAACCACACTGCTTTCTGCTTATACACATTGGTCAGGCGTGCCGGACTTGTCGCAAGTTCAAGCGTTGGGAGCGGATATATCTCTTTGCGAAGTGCGCATTGCATCAAACCATAGGGTAAGTCCTCGTTTAAAACATCTGAGGGTAGCGGATGTTCGATATAATGCATGCCCTGGATGAAAAGACCATGCCCCACGCAGTGTGCTATCTTGGCATGGAAGATCGAACTCAGCACAGCTCCACTGTTCAATTTTTTAATGCTCCTAGACTGTTTTCTTAAACGACTTATCTCGTGCGTAAGCGTCCACCGTGACTGGTGCATGGCAGCACCTTTGGCAATCGATGATTCAAACCTGCCCGCCGTCCCCTGGTAAGAATAGATTGCCGATTGCTGCATAATGGAGGGGTACGTATGTGTGCGCCTATGGATATCCCTCACTGCCCCATCCGCTACCCGAAGCGCGTCTGGCTGCACCACAGAGTCAGCATTGTAGACCACGAAGTAACAGTTCTCACTCCTTAGTTCATTCGCAACGTGATCGGCCACAAAATTAATCTGATGTGCCATGCGACCCTCTTTGCTCGGATAAGTGAGCACCTGCATTCTCTGTTTATCTTCAGGCGATAAAGAGCCACTATACTGCGTAACAACTTCCCTCGTCGTTGGCGAGTTGCCCTGACGAGACTCCTTGCGCGTGGTGACTACATAAATCGTTACCAATTCCTTGGGGTAGTCGAGGGTCAGCATACGTGTAAGTGTCTGGGTGATAACATCCTGCTCATAAAGCACGGGTATACAGATAATAAAGCGGGTTGTCGGCGGCCCTGACAGCGCACGCTGACTCTTTCTTAACCAGTGAATGTTACTCCTAATGGCAATAAGATCCAGAGCTGATCGCCAGAGGAGCACTCCGAGAATGATCAGCTCAATAAATACTAAAGTATTCATTTGCATATCGTTACAATACCATTTTACGTATCAGCTACATACACTCGTTGATGCGGACTTACCCATATCGAGGCTCTCGGCACTTGCCCCACCCCAGTAAAATAGACTATCCATAAGTTGACAAAATAGAATAAAAATGTTAGAATCTAAGCAACATGTCGACCTCTGAATACGTTGAAACCAGGTATTTCCCCGCCTACGTACCCGACCCCGAGAAGCTTGAAGCCTTAAAGGTATCCACGGATGTAACTGTGTCGGCCTTAGGCGCGCAGGCGGTCAGGACGATGCAACAACATAGGTACGACGTCGTCAGGTACGACATCGTCCTGTCTCCGGAACCACCCGACCCTCGTCTCAAGGGCCGAGATATAAGCGGTGGCTATGTGGGACCAGACTTTACCTACACAAAGCACCTAATAAAAGCACTCGATGCCAATCAGACGCGACTTCCCGAGGGTTTCCATGCCAAGCACGGCTTTCCAGAAGGTACACCCTTAAGCAACATCTTCCAACATGCCCATGCCATTGATGACCAAGGCGCGCACCTTATGGGCAAAGAGGCCTACATGGCTTTGCTGGAAGATTGGAGCGCAATTCATACCGAGAACGCGCGTGTATTTACCGAAGAACGTCTTCCCGGCTACCTCTCCAGCTTCCCAAACACACTCCGTCGTGCTGGCCTGGGGCGGCTTATCCCCAAGTTCGAAGAACGGATGAAACAGACTGGCGTCGTTTTTGACGATGGCTTCAGTACCTTAGGGCGAAACGCAGCCGGCCTGTATGAACAACATCACAGCACCTACCACCAGATCACCGTGGCCCAAGGCAGCGAGATGAGCGAAGAGCAACGAACAGTGAACCATGAAATCTTTCACCTACTTGAAGGCAAGAGTCGAAACGAAACATTTGCGCAACATCCGCGTATCTCTCACGCGATTCAAGAGGGTTTGGCCGCGCATACCAGCACCTACCTCCAGAGGAAAGGTGATATCCAAGACATCACTCCAAACCAAAAAAGCCGCCATGACTCCTACCCAACTTACCGGCGCGTGCTTGATCTTTTTTGCAATGGCGGCCTGCAACGTATCTCTATCCACCGTTTTATAGATATGAACATTGCCGACGACGGCGTTGATGAAGAACTTCTTGCCACAATAAAAACTAACTTTCCCGATCACCCTCACTTGCTTGATGAAGTGCAAGCCCAACTTGAAAAACTCGAATGGGATGGAATGGCTGAAAATGGCAAAGAAGACCTGGAAGTTGTGGCCTACTTTAAAGAAATAGCCGCCCATTACGAAAAAGCGCGAGCCACCAAGGCACGGCGGTTACGCGGATTTCTTCATCGCCTGTGGAAAGGACCTGAATACTTGCTGCAACCCCAGAATATTTATTAGGTGTACTCTGGGTGCTACCTCTGTTAAAATAGGAAGATGAGTTCACTACAAATTGGCATTGTCGGCCTTCCGAATGTTGGCAAATCCACCCTTTTTAATGCCCTGACCAATAACAATATTTTGGCCGCCAATTATCCGTTTGCGACCATTGAGCCAAATACCGGCATTGTACCCATTGCCGATCCCCGCTTGGATGCCTTGGCCGAGCTTTACCACAGCAAAAAAGTTATTCCGGCCACTGTCACTTTTGTAGATATTGCCGGGCTGGTGCGCGGCGCGAGTAAAGGTGAAGGCCTGGGCAACCAGTTCCTGTCGCATATTCGCGAGTGTAATGCCATTTGCCAAGTGGTGCGAGCGTTCGAAGACGATGATATTGTGCACGTGCATGAGCGCATCCACCCTCAAGAAGACATTGATATTATCAACACTGAGCTTATTCTAGCCGACCTGCAGACGTTGGAAAAACGACTTCCCCAGCTGGAAAAACTGGCTCGGTCAGATCCAAAAGTCCGTCCCCAACTGGAGACTTACCATGAAGCAATCCTGGCTTTGAACCAAGGAAAGCTGTTAAGTACCACTGACATCGAACTGGACCACCTGCGTGATTTGCATCTGCTGAGTGCCAAACCGTTTATTTATGTGTTCAACCTGAAAGAAGATGAATTGCAGGATGAGACCAAAAAACAGACACTTACCCAGATGGTTGCGCCGGCCACTGCCCTGTTTGTGAGCGCCAAACTCGAGCATGAATTGCAATCACTTGATGCGGCTGATGCCCAAGAGTTATTGGAAAGTTATGGCCAACAAAAATCAGGCTTGACGCAGCTGGTTGCGGCCGCCTATGATACCCTCGGCCTGCAAAGCTACCTCACTGCAGGCGAAAAAGAAGTACGGGCCTGGACTATCAAAAAAGGTGCCACCGGACCCCAAGCCGCCGGGGTTATCCACACCGATTTTGAACGTGGGTTTATTGCCGCCCAAGTAGTGAACTTTCACGACCTCATGACCGCTGGTTCAGAAGCTGCTGCCAAAGCCGCTGGCAAAATGCGTACTGAAGGCAAAACATATGTCATGCAGCCCGATGATGTGGTTGAGTTCCGTTTTAACGTTTAGGGAATTCGATTCTTAGCGAGTGCCAAGCTTCAGAAGATAGAATCGCTCCTTATTCCCCTTCTCTCCCGTGACATCGCTATCGGCTTTGTCCACAACTATAAAAGAGCGCTTTACCCAGGCTTCAAAGTCGGCCAGGATTTTACGGCGCACGGTATCGTTTTTAATCACCCCTTTGTTTTTGGAATTACTCCCAATCTCAAACTGCGGCTTCACCATCGCCACTACCTGAGTAGTTGGTGTTACTAAAGTCGCAATATGAGGCAGTACGTCGCGCAGACTAATAAAGCTGACATCAATTACCACCATATCGACAGCTGTGGATAAAATGTGGATATCTCTAATATCTGTTTGCTCGTGGAGCTCAATACGGGGATCTTTGCGCAAAGAAGGATGTAACTGCTCTGTGCCAACATCCACCGCAATCGACTTCACGGCACCGTGCTGCAAGGCAAAGTCAGTGAATCCACCAGTAGATGAACCGACATCCAATATAGTTTTGCCACTAAAATTAAGTTTGAGCTTGGCCGTTACCGAGGCTAGTTTCAAGGCCGCTCGCGACACATACTGATCGCCTTCCAGTGTCAGCACTGCGTGCACCGGCACAAAATAGCCAGGCTTGGTAATCACCCGCTCACCCACCTTTACGCGACCAAGTCGAATATAGCTCTCGGCCTGCGAGCGCGTAGGCACCAAGGCCTTCAGCACTAAGAGATGATCAAGTCTTTTTCTTTCCAAGATCAATCTCTCCTTCCACTTCTTTGGTTGAACCGCCGGGATGGATCGCGGCCAACTTCACAATTTGCAGATCATTACAGGCAATAAGGTCACCTTCGCGTAATGGCTCATAGCCGTGCACAGTCACATGGGCTCGAAATTGAGGACCAACATGCTCGGTATCCAGCACATGAATTTCCGGGTGCGCCTGAAAAGTAGCCAGCAAACGGGCATGAATAGCCTCAAAGCCATTTGGTGTTTCCACCACACGAACTGGCACTTGGTCATTAAACCCAAAATGAGCCATGCCACCCATGGTGGCACTAAATGGCTCAAGGCCTTCAAGACTCGTGGCAATAACTTTTTGCAGCTCAAAACCGCCAAGATTCGAGCGGAACCAAGGCATGAGGGTCAGGTGCAACGGCCACTTGCCAAACTGCTCCCCGCGCGCCAAAGGCTGCAGAAGACTGACAATCACTCGGTCGCCCAAGTGCGGTGCAGCACCCACCTTAGACCTTCACGCGTTCGCGGTAGGCGCCAGTAGCTGTATCAATACTGACCACATCGCCGGTATTGATAAAAATTGGCACTTTAATATTCAGGCCGGTTTCAACCGTGGCGTCTTTTTGGACGTTTGAGGTAGTATCACCCTTTACGGCCGGCTCAGTATAGGTCACTTTGAGGTTCACGTTTTTAGGCAGCTCAACATTAATGACATTATTATCAAAAAGTTGCAGATTCACATCCATGCCTTCTTGCAAAAAATCTTTGCCGTCATCCACAATGGTGGCGCTTACTTCAAACTGCTCAAAAGTAGTCTGATCCATGAAGAAAAAGATCGTTCCGTCGCTGTACAGATATTGCACCGCGCGGTTCTCGACATTGGCTTGCTCGACTTTTTCAGCCCCTTTAAAGGTCTTATCGAGCACGCGGCCGTCAAGTAAGCTCTTCATCTTTACGTTCACGATTGAGCCACCTCGGCCCATTTGCTTTTGGGCATAATCGGTGACACGGTATGGCACGCCGCCAACAGTAATAAGTGTGCCCTTTTTAAGGTCAGTTACTCCCAACATGCAGAGGTCTCCTATTTAACAACGAATGGGAGCAAAGCCAAGTGGCGAGCGCGCTTAATAGCGACTGCGAGTTGGCGCTGCTGTTTGGCAGTAAGGCCGGTTTTGCCAGCTGGTTCAATCTGACCGTAGGCGTTTACAAAACGTTGCAGGGTTTTGTAGTCTTTGTAATCAAAATACAAGTTCTTGTCTTGCTTGCGTGGTTTAGGCATAATCTATTCTCTCCTTAGAATGGGATCTCGCTGAGGTCGATTTTTTCATCAACATCTTCTATTGCGACATCATTTTTTTTACTACTTGTAGTCGAAGAGTTTGAGTCATCAGTGTTACCGTAAGAAGCGCCTCCGCCCTGCTGGTTGCCACTATCAAGGAAGGTCACGTCGTTGGCGATTACTTCTACCTTGTTGCGCTTCTGGCCATCTTGTTCCCAGCTTCGGTAGCTCAGGCGGCCTTGGATAAGACAACGGCGGCCTTTTTTGAGGTACTGGTTAACTAATTCACCCAGTTTACCCCAGGCAGTAACGTCAAAATAATCGACAGCTTCTTGCTGGTTGCCATCACTTCCCTGCCAGCTGCGGTTGATTGCCATTCCAAAACTACAGACAGTTTGGCCGCTTGGCGTGGTGCGTAATTCAGGATCACGCGTGAGGTTCCCCATCAAAATAACTTGGTTGATGCTCTTACTCATACTCTACCCCCGTACCCTCTCTTATTCTTTGGTTTCTTCAGTCGTCGTGGTTTCTTCGACTGGTGCGTTTGCAGCGCGTTCAGCAGCTGCGGCAGCGGCTTTGGCGGCGCGTGGATCAACGTTCACGAGCAGGAAGCGCAATACTTCATCAGTGATGTTGAAAGTATCGTTAATCTTCTTAACCCCGGCGGCTGGGATTTGCAGTTCGTAATAAACGAAGACAGCAAATTCCTGCTTGTTAATTGGGTAAGCCAATTTGCGCTTGCCCCAGTTATCTTGCTTGGTTACTTTCCCACCGTTTTCGGTAAGAATCTGCTCAATTTTCTTGAGCGGCTTGTCCAGATCGATTTCAAGATCTGGGTGCACGAGTACAGTTAACTCGTAGTCCTTCATGTTTCCTCCTATTGGAAAACCACTTGTGGTGGCTTGTGTCGCTACGCTGAGGTGGCGCGACACTGAAGTTAGGTAATAACAGAGATAATTGTACTATATTTTTGCCTTCAGGTCAAAGTTTTCTCCCCTTACGGCACCTAGGTTACTCGGCAGTAAGGACGGCTGTCAACGCGTTATTCTTGATTAAAGACATCGTCCGCACTACTAATCAGTACATCTCGAGGGCGGGCTCCATCAGCTGGTCCCACAATCCCCTTCTCTTCCATCATCTCAATAAGGCGTGCGGCACGAGCATAGCCTACTCGTAAACGGCGTTGCAGCAGGCTGGCACTGGCCTTGCCGCTTTCCACCACGCAGCGTACCGCGTCGCGGAACATTTCGTCATCACCACCGTTGTCATGATCCATCACAATACCGCCCTTGCCGCCAAGTTGGACTGGCTGGGCAATAATCTCGTCGTCATACTGTGGTGGGCGCTGAGCGCGAATGTGGTCAGCAATCTTCACCACCTCCTCGTCGCTCACAAATGCGCCTTGGATACGTTTTGGCTTACTCATGGCTGGCGTTAACAAGAGCATGTCACCCTGACCCAAGAGTTTCTCGGCTCCAACCTGGTCCAGAATGGTTCGTGAGTCCACCTGGCTGGCCACTGTAAAGGCAATACGAGCCGGGATGTTGGCCTTAATAAGACCGGTAATGACATCAACGCTTGGGCGCTGAGTGGCAAGCACTAGGTGAATACCTACCGCGCGAGCTTTTTGAGCCAAACGAACGATCAAGGCTTCGACATCGCGAGCCGCGATCATCATAAGGTCGGCCAGCTCGTCAATCACAATCACCACATATGGCATGCTTTCTTCTTTTTTGGACGCATTGTACCCAGCGATATTACGCTGGCCCACTTCGGCCAGTAGGGTGTAGCGGCGTTCCATTTCGCTCACTGCCCATTTGAGCGCACTAATACACTTCTCTGGTTCGGTAATGACTGGCGTTAATAGATGTGGAATGTTGTTATATGGCGTCAATTCAACCTGCTTAGGGTCAACGAGGATAAGTTTCATGTTGGAAGGGCTATTGCGATAGAGCAAACTGCTCAACAGGGTGTTGATCATCACTGACTTACCCGAACCAGTTTGTCCAGCAATAAGTAAGTGAGGCATTTTGTCGAGTTCGCCAACTATGGGGTCGCCCGCAATATCCTTACCAATCGCAAAGCTCAATGGTGAAGTACAACTCTTCCAGTTACGGCTTTCGAGTACTCCATAGAGACGCACATCAGCGGCCCGTACATTTGGCACTTCAATGCCCACAGCCCGTTGTCCAGGAATTGGCGCTTCAATACGAATAGCTTGAGCTGCCAAGTTCAGGGCAATGTTGGTTTCAAGCGCAGTAATACGCGTCAGTTTCACTCCTGCCGGCGGCTTGAGTGTATATTGAGTAACCTTTGGCCCAATATTCGCACCTTCCATTTCGACATCGATGTTAAATTCAGCCAAGGTATCCTTGATCGTCTGCGCATTACCCTTCACATCACCGGCATCCGCTGGCTTCTGCTTCTTTTCAAGCAGCTCCAGGCTTGGTGACTGCCAGTCAGGGTCGTTTGAAGTTGTCAGCGCCGTCCCATCATCGGCTTTGGCAGCCTCACCGCTGTTGCGGAAACTACTAAGGCGACCGGAACGGCCTTGCTCTTCAATAGGCACACCTTGGTTAAGTTTGAGTTCGGCAATGTCATTGGTGGCTCGGCGTTCTGGCTTGAGCTCTTTCATTTTTTCCAGCACGGCCTGGTTGGCATTATCAAAACCATCGCGAGTAAACAGATTGCCAATGGCTTCAAAAATCGTCTTAAAGGTAATTTTGAGTACGTACAAACAGGCGATCAGGGCAAGTACCCCCAGTACGATCGCGCTGGCCGTGGTATCCAACATTGAAAGCATCAGCTTTACAATTCCAAATCCCACCATTCCCCCACCTTCGCCGGCACTGGCAAATTCTGGCGAGGTAGGCTGGTCGCTAAACAGATGAATAAAGGCAGCAATAGCGGCTACAAATACAAAGCCGGCGATCTTCATAGAACGCGGCAACTGATTATGCTCGGCCTTAAAAAGTTGGACCGTGTAGTACAAAAGAATGACGGGCAGCAAGAAGGCGATCAAGCCCACCAGCCAACGAGCGCCAACCAAGAAGCCATGCGGCAATGGTCCACCTACCCCAAACATAGCCAACACCAGCAGTAGGGCGGCAACGGCCGCTAGAATTCCAAAGGCTTGGCGCCAAAAACCGTCCGGCAGGGCATGTTGCGGCCCAGTTGGTTTGGAAACTTTTCTCTTCTTACGTTTTGCCATATAGAAATCTGCTCTCTTAAAAGCTTACGTTTTTACTGTACTACAAATAGAGAGATCGCACAATGTCTGAGCGAGGATGTCAACTTTCATCCCTCAGTTCTCGCAACAGCACTTCATGTTCAGCAGTAAATGGCACTTCGGCACCACCCATAAGGCCTTCGATCAGTTCGGCGGCATCTTCTTGGTCATTCCTCATTGAAGGTACGTTCTGCCACTGGCCGTCCTTACGCGCTTGCGACACTGCACCTTCGGTGACCGTCACTGCTTCTTCGGCATCCCCAGCCACAAAATTAATAACTCTGACAATTCTTTCATCATCTTGAACCGCACCAGCCAGGCGCAATTCCACTGTCGCCAGTCCTTGCCCGCTCCCATCCTCAGGCCAATACGCCACATAGGCTTCGCCATCTTTAAATGGGACGGTTGCCTCAAGGCCCACCGCCATGCCCTCGCCAGCTTCATCGCCACGTGCATCCAGCACTTCACCCACCAGATCCTTAAGATTCTCCGCGTGACTAAAAGTAAGGAGTTCAGAAGCGACTTCCTCTGGTGCGGCATACGTCTTTTCGCCACCGTGGGCAAAAAGCTCAGCCAGTTCAGCTTGGTCCGCAGGTGTAAATGCACGTGATTGCAAGCCGCCTTCGGCACTGGCCTGCATTTTGACAAACTCCATAGCCACTACCGCAGCATCGAGCCCACCATTTTCGGGACGGCCACCTTCGTGCTGATTGGCAGGACGGTCGCCAAAAAAGTAGACCCATTCACCATCAACATTAATCTGTTGCAGGGTTGCCTCTTTCACTGACACCTCATCCTCATCCGTGCCCCATTCAAAATAAGTAGCGGTCACCGTACGTTTGTCTGTGGCGGCAGTTTCCGAAGACTTCAGGACACTGGCATTATAGATGATAGGCTCTTCTTCAGATCCTTCGTCGCCAGCTTCTTCGCCCACCGCCCCATAAAAACCATCTAGAAAACCCTGGTCATCAACAAATTCAGAAACATAAGCAGTCACTTCAAAAAAGACAGGCGGCCGCCCCTTTGGAGCCACCTGCCCAACTGCAGATTGCTGCCGAGCAATAACTTCGCTGTCGGCATCGTCAGGATCGGCTTTTTCCACCTGCCATAACGCGCCTTGAGCATCTAAATAACCTTGAGCAATCTGGCCAAATTTATCAGGCGTGGCCGTTGCTCTCACCTCTGGTGATGGAGTCATCATCATTGTTTCTTCTCCTTACGGTATTCGTTCTTCTAATTTTTTCTCGAGATTTCGTCGTCGATGGCCATGCTTTCTTCCTAACAACACGGCGAGCACAATTGCCAGAGTTGAAATAACGGCATACAGCGGATATGACAGAAGTTGCAGATTCCAATCACCCACAACCAACACGGCCAGTAGCGCCGCACCTAAGTAGGTCAGCCACGATCCGAGATGTTCGGTTTCTGGTGCTTCATAGGCCTTCACAGCCACCAGAACCGAACCAATCGCATCAACGCCGATACTACAGAGCAGGGCCAGGAATGGATGGTTGGTAATAGCCCAAAGTCCCAACCCCACGAGTACGGCTATAAAAGCCGGAATATGCCGCCGTAACGACCAGCCATAGCCGTATTTAATTGCCAAAAAGAGCATCACAATGCCTACCAAAAAGTCACCAAAGGCAAACCAGATTGACTCCTGGGCACCGCTAGCCCAGTACGCAGCAAATGAGATGGTGCTCGTAATTGCCCAAATAACCATGGCGCCGCGTTCTGGACGCGTCACGCCCTTGAGAATACTTTGGATGTACACATAGGCTGCCACAAGCGGAAGAATGCCGGCAATAATGCCTATGAGTTGGGTCATGCGTCTATTGTACTAGGTTTCAATGGGGAATTGGCGCAGTCGCCTCTTCCAACCATTCATGGGCCGCAGTAATATCCAGGGGCCGCGCCCCATGAGGGATCGCCCTTCCAAATGGCGTTGTGCGCGGAGGAGCATCGGGATTCGTGGAATCACTATGCAATTCCCTGGTCTCCCGACGCACCACAGGGTGCGTCGCATTCGCATAAAGAGTTACCGTGCATATAGTGACGATCTCTCCTAGAAGTGCTATAAGCGCCACATTGCAACGCACCCTTTCACCTTCACCATCCCAAATCCGAACCTGTAAACTGCGGAATTCTTCAGCTCCCTTTACAGAGAGAGGGACAACACGATATTTATTCGCTAAATCCCCAGAGGATGGTTGGCGTTCTTGAGCCAGCACAAACTCGGTAGCTGCAACGTATACATCTTGTGATGTTGTCCGCTCGGCCATGGGCTCTAGTAAGCTTTGGGCGCACGATTCTGTTGCGGTGCTGGTCGAGATTGGCTGTTGCCACCATTCCCCTGTTGAGGTTGGTCGCCATTAATCTCATTAATGACCGGGATCACAATTGGAGTGCGGTGGGTTTGGTCATATAGAATGTGGCTAATGTCATCCTTGAGTTCACGCTTGATATCATCAAGCTCAACTCGCCGGCCGCCAAAGCTGCGGGCAACTTTTTGCTTCAAGTAGGCACGAATAGTGTTCATGAGTTCTTCGGAATCGCGAAGATAGATAAAGCCACGGCTAATGATGTCCGGGCTGGTCAGCAAGCGACCAGTTTTGCGGCTTACGGTTAGTACCACGATGAACATACCTTCGGAAGCAATGTGCAAGCGGTCCTTGAGCACTACTTCACTCACCTCTTCGCCCGCGTTGTCATACATGACGCCACCAACCGGAATACGGCCAGTTTTGGCACCAGTAGTCTGGTTTAATTCCACCACATCGCCAGAGTCACACACAAAAATGTGATCCTTGGGGATGCCACAAGCCTTTTCGGCCAACTCGGCATTGTGCACAAGCATGTGGAATTCACCATGGATTGGCATGTAATACTTAGGCTTCACGGCATTGATAAGCTTCACGTGGTCATCAAAGAAACCATGGCCAGACATGTGCAGCGGGCCACACTCGTGCAGGTGCTTGGTGCGGTTCTGGAGCACTTCGGCACCTTCGCGCATCAGGCCGTCAACAGTATGTACCACATTCACTTCGTTGCCCGGAATTGGGTTGGAACTAAAGACAATCACGTCGCTGTGCTTCACTTTAATGTGTTTGTGCGCACCAGTGGCCATACGGTTCAATACCGCCGTTAGCTCACCTTGCGAACCAGTACAGACAATCGTTACCTTGTTGTCAGGGTATTTGACAATGTCATCCATGCGGACAATCACATCATTAGGAACTTTGATGGCATTACTGCGTAGTGCCACTTCCATGTTCTGGATCATGCTGTAGCCAGCAAAAGCTACTTTACGACCATTGGCCGCTGCTTTTTCAAGAATCATTTGAATACGATGAATCTGGCTCGAGAAGGTCGAAATAATAATCCGCGCGTCTTGGTTCTGCTTCATAATGTCGTCAAAGCTTTGCGCAATATCAAACTCGCCATGCATGTGTGAACCTTCGTACTCACAGTTAGTGCTTTCGTTCAGCAGCATCAAGATGCCTTCTTCTTCGGCAATCTGCTCCAAACGGGCCAGGTCAAATGGCTTGCCATCAACTGGCTTATCTTCAAAACGCCAGTCACCAGTGTTAATGATCACGCCCACAGGGGTGCGAACAACCACGGCTGTGGCATCAGGAATGGAGTGATTCACGCGTACAAGTTCGACGCTAAAGCTCTCGCCTAGCTGAACTCGTTCGTGAATGTCTGGGTTCATGACATTGTAGTGTGGATTATAACCACTTGTGGCTTCATCCATCGTCTTTTCTAGCATGCCAACAGTAAATTTACTGGCGTATACAGGAGCGGGAATTTTGTGTACTAAGTGACGGAAAGCGCCGATGTGGTCCAAGTGGGCGTGCGTAAACACATGGCCACGGATCTTATGCTTGCGCTCTTCGAGGTAGGTAATGTCTGGCACAATGTAGTTAATGCCAGGATAACCATCGCCAGGAAACAGAAGGCCCATATCAATAACGATAATGTCATTGCCATATTCCAAGGCCATCATGTTTTTGCCAATACCCATTTCGCCCAGACCACCAATAGGGATGACCTTGAGTGTTGGTTCGTCAGAAATTGGCAGTCGGTTGGCTTTACGGCTGGCATTTAAGGTGTACTGCATCCCCTGGTAGCCGTTGTAATTAGACTTGTTGACCGGCACGTTAATAATGTGCTGAGAAGCCATGGTGTTTACCGTATCGCTCTTGCGACGGGCAGCGGCAAATACTTCACCGCGACGGGTTTGGGTACGTGCCAACACCGTGTTCTGGTTCTGCTTGTTGGTGTTACCATTGCCATTCTGCGCTGAACGACCACCGCCTTGTGAGCGGGGCTGGCTATTACGCGTGGGACGAGTAGTATTACTCGCGTTATGAATATTGCCGTTTTGTTGCGGTTTTTGTGGCTTTGGGGGCTGGTTTTGTTCGTTGTTTTCGCTCACTTGACGGATCCTTTCTGTGCAATGAGTTCGAGTATTCGGGGAATCTTCCTAAAATCATCCATGAGAGTTTGGCGCATTCCTCCATTGTAGAGAGCAGCGGCCGGATGAAAAAGCGGCAGTACCACCAAGCCGCGAAGGCGCTTGGGTTGGCCGTGGATTTGACTAATCTTTAGCCCGGGCAAGAACGTTTCAGTTCCGTGCTTCCCTAGGGTAACGATTAATTTGGGTTGGATTATTGCCAGCTGTTGCTTGAGGTATGGAAGAAAGGCTTTTTTCTCCTCGGGCAGTGGGTCGCGGTTATTGGGCGGGCGATACTTAACGGTATTTGTAATATACACATCTTTTCGCGCAAGGCCAATGTCTTCCAGCATCTCATTCAAAAATTTCCCAGCCGCACCCACAAATGGCTTGCCTTGCTCGTCTTCGTTTTTGCCAGGCGCTTCACCTACAAAGACAATGTCGGCATCGGGGTCACCATCCCCCATCACCAGGTTGGTCGCCGTGGCCGCAAGTGCGGGGCAGACATTGCTTGCCACAATATCTGCCGCCAGGTCATCGAGTTGTTGTTGCTTCTGCTTTGCTTGATCCATAAAAATACTCTTTGACTCGCGCGGGTCCTGTCCCTCCGGGTTCCCTCCCAAAAGTCGCGTAACCGGCCTTCGGCCGACACGACGTTTTGGGCGCCCTCCCACCGGGCCACCCGCAAGTCCGTGCCTTAAAAACTATTTTGCTTGTTTCATTGAAAGTACGAGGCGGCCTCGGTCATCAACAGCTACGAGTTTGACAGTGACACGGTCGCCTTCTTTTACCATATCACCAGGGTGCTCAACGCGCTTGTCAGCCATTTCCGAGACGTGCACTAATCCTTCGTGACCAGGCATGACTTCAACAAAGATGCCGAAATCCATAAGCTTTACCACGCGTGCATTTTCGTATACTGTACCAACCTCTGGCTCTGATGTCAAGTCCTTGATCCACTTAATCGCAGCGTCAATCGCCTTTTTGTCAGGAGCAGCCACCATGACCAGGCCGGAGTCACGAATATCAATTTCGGCACCAGTTTCGGCAATAATCTTGTTGATCATTTCTCCACCTTTACCAATGACATCGCGGATTTTCTCCGGGTTGATCTGGACTTTTTCGATGCGCGGCGCAAATGGGCTCATCTGCTCACGAGGCGCAGCCAGGGTTTCGAGCATACTCTTGAGAATGTGCGCACGACCCTCTTTACCTTGAGCCAAAGCCTGGGCCAGAATCTCTGTACCAAGGCCATGCACCTTCATGTCCATCTGAACGGCGGTAATACCCTTGGCCGTTCCGGCAACTTTGAAGTCCATGTCACCCGCAAAGTCCTCGGCGTCTGCAATGTCGCTCAGCACGATTGGGCGGTCACCATCAAGGATCAGCCCCATGGCAATACCGCTCACAGGAGCAGTGATTGGCACACCAGCGTCCATCAAAGCCAGGCAGCTTGAGCAAGTTGCGGCCATACTCGTTGAACCATGTTGGCTCATAATCTCGGTCACACTACGGATGGCGTACGGGAAGTCTTCTTCCGAAGGAAGTACAGCATCCAAGGCGCGTTCGGCCAAGTAGCCATGGCCAATTTCGCGACGGCCAGGGCTGCCCATGCGACGAGCTTCACCAACAGTGTAGCCAGGCGCATTGTAGTGGTGCATGTACCGGCGTTCGCCTTCTTTTTCCATGGTATCAACAACCTGGGCGTAGCTCAGTGGTGCTAAAGTCACGATGTTCATGCCTTGCGTCATGCCTCGAGTAAACAAGCTTGAACCATGTGTCCGGGGTAAAAAGCCAACTTCACTACTCAGCTGACGAATTTCGGTTGTCTGACGGCCATCCGGACGAAGGTTGTCCTTGATAATTCCGGCGCGTACGTCATTGTTCGCTGCTGCCGCAAATGCTTCGGCATACTGCGCCTTAAAGTCTGGGAAGAGGGCTTCGCCAAGCTTCTCTTCAAAGTGAGCGAGCATATCTTCACGAAGTTCGTGCATCATTTCGTGGCGCTGGGCATATGGCACGCGAATTTTGGCACCCATTTTACCCTTGAGCCAGGCGTCAACTTCTTTTTGAATGTCTTCGTTGGGCAAGTTAAGCTCAAAAGCCTGCGGCGTCACGCCAACTTGCTTCACCAGTTCGCGCTGCAAGGCAACAGCTGGCTGAATCGCTGCAAAAGCGTAATCTAAAGCCCCAACCACTTGTTCCTCGGTGACTTCACGGGCACCAGCTTCAACCATCATGATCGCTTTTTCAGTACCAGCCACCACTAGGTCGAGCGCACCCTCTTTAAGTTCTTCGGCGGTCGCGAATGCCTTGTAGTCATCTCCGACCATGCCCACGCGCACGCCAGCCACTGGGCCATCAAATGGCGCACCAGTCAGCATGAGGGCAGCGCTGGTAGCAATCATGGCGATCGCATCAGGCCGGAAAGTTGGATCCATGCTCAGCACGGTGGCAACCACCTGCACTTCGTGCCGGTAACCCTTGGGCCATAACGGACGAATGGGGCGATCAATTAAACGGCCAATCAGGATGGCGTCGTCGCTTGGACGACCTTCACGCTTAATAAAGCGACTGCCACTAATTTTGCCAGCTGCATACATTTTCTCTTCATATTCAACACTTAAAGGAAAATAATCCATGCTGACCGGGTTTTGACCCACCACAGCCGAGGCGAGTACCACGGTTTCGCCATAGCGGGCAATCACAGCGCCAGTGGCGCGGAAACCTACACGGTTTACTTCCAGACTCAAGGTTTGACCGCAAAATTCGGTCTCAACCTTAATAATTTCTTTACCAAATGGATTGATAGTAGATCCCATCTATCCCCCTTTCATCCCACCTAGTAAGTAACGGGGTTCAAGGCTGCCCTATAGGCCTTCAACTCCACCACTTATCGGATGGGAAATTTAATTTGCAAAAAAGTAAGAGGACTCCGAAGGTTTACTTGCGGAGTCCTAGTTTTTGGATGAGCGCCTGGTATGCGTCGAAATTCTTTCGGCTCAAGTAGCTCAGTAACCGCTTGCGTTGACCAACTAATCGAAGAAGGCCTCGGCGTGCAGCAAAGTCGTGTTTGTTCACCTTAAGGTGTTCAGTCAGTTCTTTGATGCGCTCGGTCATGATACTTACTTGCACTTCCGGGGAACCAACGTCGTTTTTGGCTCGCTGAGTCGATGCAATAGCTTGCGCTTTGTTCTCTTTGGTAATCATACAGAGGTCATTTTACCAGATATAGCCCTAGGGTGCAAGAGGTGGCTGCTCTACAAGCATTGTGGCATTGGCAACGTGGTACTTATCAATGGTCGTCCGGCGCAATTCCTTCGTGTAGGCCCCTGTTGTCAGCACCTGACCGATATCCTCTACCAAGCTCCGAATATAGGTGCCGCTTGCCACATGACAGGTAAATGTAACCTCGGGATACGCGTAACTCTGAAGCTCAATGTGGTGAATAGTGATTTGGCGCGGTTGCATTGTCACTTCCTGACCTTTGCGCGCCAGCTGGTAAGCCCGCACCCCATTTACCTTAATAGCCGAGTAGATTGGCGGTGTCTGGGTAATCACCCCTTGAAACTGTGCAAGCGCAGTCCGAACTTCATCCTCACTGGGCTGACGAGTCGAAATTGAGCGTAACTCCCCTTCGGGGTCGCCCGTGGTGCTTTCCTGACCCAAGATTGCGGTTACCTCATAGGTTTTGTCTAGTTTCAAAAAAGTCCCGGCCTCTTTGCAAGCCTTGCCGGTCAGCAAAATAAGCAAGCCAGTGGCAAATGGGTCAAGCGTCCCGGCATGCCCTACTTTGACCTTATGCCCTACTTGCTGGCTCAACTGACGACGAAGGATGGCCACCGCTTTAAACGATGACCATCCTTGAGGTTTATCAACCAGCACAATACCATTTTCCGGGATGTCCATATCCCCTAGGCTACACTATTGCCCAGGAATACGGAACTGGCTGGGGTTAGAGGGGTCAGCGGCGACCTGCCCAGGAGCTGGGGGAACTGGAGGCTGCTGAGTGGGAGGCAACGGAGGTGGCGTTGGCATGCTTCCTGGGGCGGCAAACTGCGCAGTCACATCGGTGCCACCAGGAAGGCTGGGTGGCTGCATAGGGTTCGTAGGCGCACCTGCTGCCGAGTCAGCCGGGAGCGGTGGCAACGTGGCGAAGTTAGGTAGCGCTGGGAGCGTATTGCCCAATGGTGGTGGCGTGGTAGGCAATAAAGGCTGGGCAAGAGGACTCGGCGCTGGTGCTGCCGAAGGAGCTGGAGGCATGGAAGTTGCCTCGGGGTCTAAGAGCGCATCGCTCACTGCCCTTCGTGCTGCTTCAAGGTCATCGAGTGTTGGCTGCGGTGCGGCAGCTGCATTCGCTGGCGGTTGTGGCAATGTCGGTGCAAGTGGCGTCACTGTAGGCTCAGCCGTTGGGGCTGGAGGCAGAGGGCTTGGCAAAGGCGCTGGAGGCGTCAATGAGGGCATTGGGGGTAACGGTGGTGTCGAAGGAGGCATAAAGTCTGGTGCAGCGGGCATTGGCGGCGCTGGAGGCATAGGCGGAAGTGGGGGCATTGGCGAGTCGGGTACGCGCGGTGGCGGTGCAATAGTGCGACTCGGTACGCCCGAGGCAGCGATCGAAGATCCCCCATGATTCAGCATCACATTATTATGAGATGCCTCTTCGGCCTCATCGTGACGACGGTCCTCTTCGGCTTCGGCACTGGTGGCATTAAGCGTCCCACCTAGCGTTGGCGGCTCAAGCCGACGTTCATTATGTCCATGAGACGATTCTAAATTCTGACCTAAAGGGGTGATCTTGGGCAACGCTGGCTCGGCAGGAGTTGCAGGAGCTGCAGGCGTTGGCAATGCTTCAAAATCGAGTGAGGTGACAGGCTTTTCCTCGGGCAGTAAAAATGGCCGTAGCTCAACTGGCTTTGGCGCGGCTGGCTGCGGATTAGTTGCTGCAGACTGGACGGCCTTATGTAAGTCACTTAATTCATCAGAGGCCATGGGAATCGCCGGAGGCGTTGTATCCGAAGGAGCAGTCGGCTGTGGTGCCTCAGGCTTGGCCTCTTCGTCATGCCACACTTTCATTTCGCCCTTGCTCCCATCACTGGGTGCTTCGGCTGGCTTTTCTGGCTTGGCAGCAGGTGTCTCTTTTTGAGGCGCTTCGGGCACTACCCCACCATGTGCTTCAGTACTTCCCTGCTGGATCTTTCCTTCAGCGCTGATTGTTGCGGTCACTTTCTTGTCACCACCGTTTTGTAGGCTATTGGCGATGAGCTGCTGATTCGCACCAGCCGCCATCAGCTCGGCAGCCAAGGTCATCACATGCGGAGTGGTACGCGCGTTACTAAAGCGGTCAGTGGCAGCCACGATGCCGGTAAGCAAAGCGGTGCTCATCTGGGCGTCCAACATTTTAGGCTGTAAAGCCTGGCCCAAACTGACAAGCATTTCACAGATAGAGCTCGATTTACCGTCCTGCCAGTCGATCATACCTAAATTGCTATGTTCATCACGGGCATTAATGGTAATAACCGTGGCATCATGAAGGATGCGACCATGCGCGGCAATAGCGCGGTCCAGAGATTCGCGCTTCTCTACTCCCAGTGCCAGGACGAGTTCAACATTGAAGTCGCCTTGACTAAAGCGTAAGTCTTTTTCGCTAATTGTTGATTGGTAGGGCGTAATGTAGATTTTTACCACATCGTCTTCGACTTTATAGCGCAGACGGTCAGCCTTTTCTTTATCAAGCGCAATAATAAAGTCACGCAGGCTGTCTACGGTACTTTCAAAAGTCTTGCCCGGATCAAGGAAATTAATCGCAGGTGGCACTGCCCCACTGAATACCGCAGTAGCGTGTTTGTCCATCTTATTCAACATAAGAGTGAGCGCCAGCGCAGCAGCAAGCTCGTCTACAGAAGGGTCATTTTCAACAGTCACCAGAATATTGGTGACTTGCTTTACTCGGTCAATGATGAGCTGTTTGGGGTCGCCGTTGTTTTCCATTTTGTGAAGTGCTTTTTTGTTTTAATCTGCTTTTGCTTACACGATACCATATTCTTTAGGAGTGGGTCAATAATATTTATCAGGGGCGTATTTACATTTGGCCTCTGATAGAGTATAATTTTAAACCGAATCTATAAAAATTCTTAATGAACCCAGGAGAGAGATTCTATGCCTATTATTAAATCTGCGATGAAGCGCATGCGCCAAACTGCAACCCGCAAGGTACGCAACCAGCACACCAAGCGTGATTTGCGCACCGCGATTAAAGCTTTTATCGGCAAAGAAAGCAACGAGACTGTCAGCAAAACACAGAGCGAGCTCGACAAAGCAGTCAAAAAAGGCATTATGTCTAAGAACACTGCTGCTCGCAAGAAGGCTCAGATTGCCAAGCAGGCCAAGGCCGCTGGCGTCAAAGTTGGTGCTGCTGCACCAGTCAAGAAGGCTGCTGCTCCTAAAGCTAAAGCTGCCAAGGCCGCAAAGCCTGCTGCTGCAAAGAAACCAGCCGTGGCTAAAAAGCCGGTTGCCAAAAAAGCTGCTCCCAAGAAAACTGAAAAATAGTTTTTCGCAGTTCTAAAAGAGGCTTTGTACAAAGCCTCTTTTTTGTGCCTAATAATTGGTCTGCTAGGCCCGCCCTACTTTACTCATCCCCTGCCCTACCAAAAGCCAGGCATCAATGCCCGAAGACTTGAGTTGCATATCAAGCTGGGCAATTGCTTCGACAATTGCGGCCACCCGGGCCGCGCCCAAACGTCGAGCCAGCTGCTGAGACTTCTGGATCACAAATGGCTTGAGGCTACTTTTTTGGGCCAGCTCAGCACCGCTCATCGCTGGAGCATAGGCAACCATGGCCAAGGCATGCACTTGCCAAACAAGTAGGCCAAAAAATTCGTAAGGATCACTGCGAAGTTTCATCTGAGTTAAAAGTTGCTGACTTTCCGCTTCACGGCCGGCCATGACCGCATCAAGCAAGGCGAAGGCACTCGCTTCAAGATTAGGAATCACCAGCAATTCAATAGTTTCTTGAGAGATTTGCTTGTCCCACGCCGTAAGCTTTTCAATCTCACTCAAGAGCTGCCATTGATCATTCCCCACTCGCTCCAAAAGCAGCCGGGCAAGTTGTGGGCTCAGCTCACCGCCGGCTTTTTGAGCCATAGCGATCATCCATTCTTGCACTTCTCTTTCGCTTAGCAGGCCGCACTCCCGAAAATCAGTTTTGGCTTTGAGCGCCTTGTAGGTCCTGGTGCGCTTATCCAACTGACCCTCGACGATCACCAGGGTGACTCCGTCGGGCACATTGTCCACAACCTCGCCAAGCTCGGCAAAGAAGTCTTTGCTCACACTAGATCCCTTAAGGATCAGCAGGCGCTCAGGCGCAAAAAAGGTAATGGCGCTCACCTGCTCGCGCAGTTGCGGAATGGTCAGGGACCCGCCATCTAGACGCTCCACCGCATTGGCACCATGCGTGGCAACAAAAGCAGTCACCAGCTCCTGAAGCTGGTGACGGATGGCAAAAGCGTTGTCTCCACAAAAAGTAATAGTCACGCTTTAGATTGTAGCAGGACTAGGCAGAAGGAAGCCATGGGATTACTTTGGTATTTATATCAAAGGAGAAGGCTTGGCCCGGAAGTTCATTGGGTGGGGTATCCAAAGGGAGCGTGACCCCTAGGGCATTGGGGAGCAGCGTTGTAATTGCCCGTACATCACGATCAACTGCAACTTGGCCGTTCAGCGGCGGCGCGTTTTCGCCCGCGTAAGTGGCGGTCATAAAGGAGTCCTGGCCATATTTTCCAAGCACTGGCTGGCTACCCGTAAATGTGGCAAGCACCAGAGGATCCTTGGTGGTCGCTGGATACAGCCACATGACTCTGGCGTGCGCGGGATCGGGCAAGGCTGAATACGCAATATAGTCCTTCGAACCCTGATCAGCTTTGGCATCATATGCCTGCTGGCCAAGGAGCGTCTGACCAGACTCACCCTGGCGGAGCACTGGATTCACAATGGTGCGGCTCACGGTCTGCGCGCCTTGCACTTCGTCAACCACCACTACGCCATGAAATACAGGCACCACTTCATTGGGCAAAAGTTTCTCATAAGCAACGGGACTCGCTAACCCTTCAATGCCAGCTGGCGGCTTTCTCTCAAGGTCAACATCTTTCATAGCAATACGGGCTTCGGTGAGCGGGGCCATCGGCGGGGCGCTCACTTCGGCAGTTCCAGGCAGGGGCCCATGGTCAAACACGCCGGCGTAGCGGGCAAAACCAGCCGCAGACAGCGTTGCGGCAAGCGCCAGTACCGCACCTTTACGCCCAATGCGCTCGCGCCAACTTTTTGCCTGCGCAGCAGAGGCTTCTGGAGTCGGCCTAACTTCTTGTGTCATGCTACTTTTATATCATAAAGTTGCTATAAAATCAATACGCTTATGCTACGGAGTTGTCGAACCAACCATGCCAGCAGGAAAAGGAGTACCGGCCTTGCCAACCTGCGCGCCAACCGCACCCCATTTATGCGCTTCGCCCTGGGTGGTCGCGGTATAGTTCCCTACCAGAAAAGAAGTGAGGGTGGTCGTTTTCCTATACTTTATCTTGCCACCTTCCAGAGTTACGGCATCGCCATGCGGCGGTAGAGCTTCGCCTGTGTCACATGCTTGTGAGGTAGGACGATCTACCCAACTGCTCTGCACCACATTGGGTGCGGCAATCCAGGTGGCAATTTTACCTAATTTCACTGGGGTGCGGTTGGCATCAAGTCGGTAATAGGTCTCTTTACCGTTTTTGCCCATAGTAACGATCGGTCGATCGACTCGCGTGCCACCTGCATCTACCATGCCTGGATAGACCCACACTGCCGGTGCATTTAATCCTTTTTTGGGAACGATTCGCTCGCCCGCAACTGCAAAATGACAAGCTGGCTTTCCCACCATGGTCGGTCGGCTCGCCAGCGACTCAGCAGTTAGCTCGTGTTCTACCCCAGGAGTATTGGTCTCCCGCTCGTGGCTACCCCCAGAGCCACCACACGCCGCTGCGGTTACCAAAGTCATGCCAGCTACTGTTCTTTTTAAAAACTCTCCCATACCGCTCCTTCTGCACACTGCAATTTCTGGATTAGGTATCAATTATAGGGCTATGGGGCTACTTGGCAATACGGACACACGTGAGTACCTCGACCTGCGACGACAATGCGCTCGATAGGCGTGCCACAACGCAGACACGGCAAGCCTTTGCGTTTATACACTTGGGCAAAGGTAAGATAACTCCCCTTCTTGCCTTCGGCATTCACATAGTTCCGGTCACTGGAGCCACCTTTTTCAATACTGAGTAAAAGGACGGCCAACATTTCGCGGTAAAGAGCCTGACGCTGGAGTTTGGAAAGATCCTTAACTCGCATGGTTGGGTGAATTTTGGCTGCAAATAATGATTCGTCGGTATAGATGTTACCCATGCCGGCAATGATCGTTTGATCAAGCAGCACTGCTTTGATCGAACTGTTAGGTCGCTTATCTAACCGGGCATTAAAAACCTCAAGAGTGAATGCAGGCTCAAGCGGCTCAGGACCGACCTTGCGCATAAAGTCGATATGTGACACCTCGGGTGTGGGCACCAGCTTCATCCAGCCAAATTTGCGTTGATCATTAAAAAAGAGAGTTCCGGAAGAAAGTTCCAAAATCACTCGGGTTGTTTTGTCTGGCAGCTTGCCCACCAGGCTCTCGCTTGGATGGCCAGCTCCAAACTTTTGCCCATCCTGACCCCTGAACACAAGTTGCCCGGTCATCTTTAAATGGATCACCAGGCTATAATTTGTGTTCAACTCAATCAACAGTACTTTGGCGCGACGTGAAATGGCGACAATAGTTGCCCCAAGTAGAAATTGGGTTACTTGGGCAGGCGCATTAGGAAAAGACTTTGGCCAGTCATGCGTGACCTTGGTAATTGTGTGGCCAACTATCACATCGGCAAGTCCGCGGCGGACAGTTTCAACTTCAGGCAGTTCGGGCATGAAAATAGTATAGCAGCTAGGCCACGGCAGCGCGGCGAGCAACGATTTCGCGATTCACAACGGCGATCAGATCGATGAGAAAGTCGTGTTCGGCAGCTGAGCGAGCACGCAGTCTTATCACTTCTTGCTCCTTGGAATCAATATGGCGGAAAAGAGCGTCCATAATCTCCCGGGTACGTTCGGCAGCGCTATAAATCAGTGGTGAGGCATTCAGTTGGTGAGCATAGATCGCTTCAATATGGCCCATAAAGTCAAAACCAGTGTTTTCCTGCACCAGGGCGCCAAATGTCTGCGGACTCCTGTAGGCAAAACAAGCGGTTTGCTCACGAAGGCCCACGCCAGCTCGCTGACGAATATCTTTAACCACCTCCTCTAGGGGAAGGTATAGGGCTTCCTTCAATTCGGGGCGTGCGGCGTGCGTAATTTCTTCAACAGTCACTTCGTTAAAAACCTGGTGGCCATCGGTATTACCCAAAAGGTGGGCGGCTTCGTGCCCCACGGCATGACGCGGGTCAAACCCGGTTCGCCCAGCAATCGCAATAATTGGTCGTCCAGGTCTGGGGAAGGTAAATGCATCCCGCGTAAAAAGAAGCTCCTCAAAAGGACTTGGAACAACTAGGTCAATAGTGTTCACCTCGGTGAGGTTGGCCAAAACTTGCGGATCAATCTCGTCGCTGCCAGGAATCCCCCGCCCTTGGCGAACCGCTTCTTTAAGGCCGCCGGCAAAGTTGTCAAAGCTCTGCGCTAAATCATCACATTTCTGCTCATCCGGAGCTTGAGTAATTAAGTCATGGTGCCAGCGCACAAACTGTAACAGTTCATCATTGGTAGTAGTGCTGATCCAATCGCTCCACGTATACGGCGGTGCCTTTTTGCGATCCCCAGTGACAATGGCATGTTGCTGCCACGCTTCCAGGAGTTTGTCCTGAAATTTTTGGTGCAATTCAGCGGGGATGGGCTCGGCCACAAGGCGTTCGTCAATCTTATGTTTCTCAAACGGCGTACGATCACGAGAAGTGGTCCGGATAGCGTCAAGCGCTCCGGCCAACTGCGTTTCACAGGCAGCAATTTGGTCAGCATCCACAAGTGTATCGCGTCTTGCCACTAAGCTCATTACTTCTCCGCCAAGAGGATCACCCTCACCGGGCATCAGGCGGCTAATTTGAAGTACAGTTCCCTGCTCGGTAAAACGCTCCACTGTTGCTGGCCGTCGGCTGACTGCTTCTTTCAGGTCGCGCATAAAAGTGACACCCTCATTCGCCTCCTCGGGCTTATCGGCTTCAAGGCGAGGGTTGCCTTTATCGAGCAGGCGCAAAAGGCGTGCCCCAAGCGGCGGCGAAGACGCTCTGTGCTTTCTTTCTGGCCCTTGGTCTAACAGCGATGGAGTCGCTTCAGCATTCTGCAGCATGATAAGTCTAGAATTTAACATAAGTGCAAAGAAAAGTCAACCATTAGACAACAAACGAACGATATACACAAGCTGTATGTATTTGGCCAAACTTAGGAGTGTTTTTGGGGGTCAGCGAAGCCTATGCGTCGCGTAGTCGCGCTAACTCACTCTTGAATTGCGCAAAGGAATCGTATCTAATTGCTCGCATGCCTACGGCTTCAGCGGCGCGGCAGTTTTCACCAACATCATCGATCATTACTGTTTCTGATGGCTCAACGTCCAAACGTTCGCAAGCCAGCTCAAAGATATGCGGATCAGGCTTGATCATGCCCACATCGGCCGAGATGAGCAGGTCATCAAACAGTTCACGAAGTAGAGTGGGCGAAATAAAGGTCCGCAAATCCCCGGCGGCGTTACTGAGTAGTCCAATCTGGCAGTGTGGCTTCAGTTCGGCACGAATATAATCTACTAATTGCTGGTTCACCACTCGCTCGCTGTGCATCTGCTGTAAGACTTGCGTAGGTTCCAGGTGCGTCACGCGACCCACTTCTGCCAAATATTCCTCAACGGTAATGAAACCAAGATCATGTTGGCGGCGAAGTTCGTAGATTCGATCAAGTTCCTGGTGGTCGTGAATACTTTTTTCCAAAAAAGCTTGGTGAGCCCGAATGGAAAGCACGCCAAAAAAATCAAAAATAACTGCTGAAACCATTATGTTTTGCGCCCCCTTGGAATAAATCCAGTGCTTTTGGCCGCCTTGGCAAGTGCTTGACCCAACGTGGTCAACTTGTACACGGCAGCTGCTTGTTCGTCTTCGTAGGTTCCACGTGGCGGCTGGTCAGTCTCCAGCAGACCACGACCGATAAACAGATAGATATAGCGCTCGGTAAGCTTGCGTTGGGGTAAAAAGATGCTGAGCCTCGCCAGCTGAGCAAATTTCGTAATATCACTTACTGACAACCGATCAACTGTTTCAATAAGATCATAGTAGGCAGTCCGCCCCAGCAGGGTCTGCAGGTATTGGGCAGTGAGCAAACCAATGAGTTTGCATTTGGAAGTGTCCTCTTGCGCCGCAATGAGGCCAAGTAACTTTTCGGTAAATTCGCGCGGTTTGCGCTGAAATCTTTCAAAAATTTCTTGACGTTCCTTGACCGTCAGATGTTCCCAACCGTCATAAAACGCGCAGACCTTTTTAGCGAGCAGATAATCCGCCCAGGCGTGACCACTCTTCCAAGCTGCCACGGCCAATGAGATAAGCGGCACTTTCTCGAGTACGGCCATGTGACTACGAGCCAAGCTTTCGTTCAATACCAGAGCGCCCAGCTCTTTGGCTGGATCTTGCCAGATAGCAAGCAATTTCTGGTCCATAGCTCGGTCTCCGTTTTAGACAGTGTACCAAGTGTGGCGCATTTTACATAACGCTGCTGCTTAATGACCAGTATGCCCAAAACCACCTGCGCCACGGGCAGTTTCATCCAGAGTGTCAACTTCTTGCCAGGCCACTTGGGTAACCGGAGCAATCACCAGTTGGGCAATGCGCATACCGTCAGTCACGGTAAAAGCCTCTTTGCTCAAATTAATCACCACTACTCCTATCTCGCCGCGATAGTCAGCATCAATAGTGCCCGGAGCATTTACTAGTGAAATACCATGCTTAATAGCCAGCCCACTTCGTGGGCGCACCTGAGCCTCAAAGCCAGGAGGTAAAGCCATATAAAGACCAGTTGGAATTATGGTCCGTTCCAAGGATTGCAACACAACCGGCGCCTCAAGATTAGCGGTCAGGTCAACAGCGGCAGCCTGCTCGGTCTGATACTCAGGCAATGGATGTTTGGAATTATTGATGATCGGTACGTGCACTGGGCGTCTCCTGTTGGTTTTGTTGTAAGTAGCGACGGATAAGACTGCGTGATGGCTCAAGCACCTCGAATTCATCAATGGTATCAAGCGACACCCAGATAGCTTCAGTTGATTCGTCATCCAGTCGTAGCTCTGGACTGCCAGGCGCAAGTTTGCAAGAGAAATAGATGCCGCAAAAAAGGCAATATTCACCCCTGATTTCTGACTGCCATTCTTCGATGCCCAAGAGCTCACCAACATCTATATCAAAGTTTGTCTCTTCTTTTACCTCACGGATAAGGGCATCGCGCACTGACTCGCCCGGCTCCACTATACCGCCAGGTGGGTGGCACTTACCGCCGGCTGGCACACCTAGCGCTTGCGCTTGTCGCAACACCAGCACTTTACCGTCTTTGACAATCAAGGCCTTGCCCGCAAGATGCTGAATAATTCGCTGCTGGTGAAGAAAGTAATTCTGGAACTCAAGACCATCGGCATCTTTGTAGGGTTCCCCTAAAGCGGTAAAGCCGTGCTTCGCAGGAAGGGCGGCGGCTGGCTGGTTGCGAGTAAGGTGCCGCGTATAGACAAGCGGATAGAGCGCTTCGGCAGTTCGGAGCCAGTCAAGCACTGCCTGATAGGCGGCCGAGCCTACGCCCTGGCCCCGTGCCCGAGGATCCCCAACCATCAAATGAATAGAAGGAGCGGGCATCTGAGCAGTTGGCTCAAGATCGATCCAAATTGCGCCCACTACTTTGTCATCAAGAGCCATCATCCACACTCGGGAATGCGGGTTATCAAGAAAGTCTTGGACTCGAGCAGTTTCTTTTTCTAAAGTACTTGCCTGGTTATGGACATCAGCCACGCCCATAAGGCGGAGGGTTTCGCGGCCATCTTCGCCTGCCAGCCAATCAACGCTAAGCTTGGCATCGCGGGCAACCTCTGGTTTTATCAGTCGCACTCGCGGATTCGGGGTACCAATTTCATGGATAAACATAGCTGCTAGTATAACACCGAGCGAGCCTGCGCTAGGCTAATTGGGTAGCGCGTATCCCGAAGAATCATCCCGGCAGCGTCTTTTTTAGCCATATTAACCGAAAAAGCAATGGGCGAGGCGCAGTATAATCGTTGAGGCGCTGATCCACTGACTTGATCAAGGGTATATTTTTCGCGCAGTAATCGTTCGCGGGCACTATTAAAGGTTGGCAACGCGACTTGGAGTTCTTCACCGTTCACCTCATGCGCCTTAGCCTGCACAAACAATCCCCCACCTTTTTCAATTGAGTCAAAGAGCACAATGAACACTTGACCAGTTCGCAGAATGTTCTGCGAATGCTGGGCTTCTGGACTTGAACACCAATAAAATTGTGCCGCTTCATCATGGGCCAAAAACACGACGCTATTATGAGGTGAGCCATCTTCATTCACCGTAGCCAGGGCCATGTGACGTACTCGAGACAAGGTCTCTTTAATCTTTGTAAGTCGTGCGACTAGTGAGCTTTCGGGCTCAGGCATGCGTCCCCTTTTTTACTGAAGGGCGAAGCGGCGTCCGTTGCGCATGGACTGCTCGGCCCGCACCACAGAAAAGCCCACCGAAACCCCAGATCAGCGCGGCAAAGCCAACCCAAAAGCCTAGCATTGGAATATGCATCAACAGCACTAAGATTAGCGCACCCAGCACAAGTGCAGCAAGTTCTCTCCCCTTTTCTAGCCAAGGTAACTTTGTAAGAATCCAGGTGCCCGCGCTATAGGCGGTGAATGTAAAGCTGGCAAATACGCCGGCCGCCCAGAGCACAAGTAGAGCAATGCCCAGTGGAATTCCAAAAAAGGTCACCATGAGCAATATGCCAACAATTGGCGCCAGTACGATACCAAGAAGTCCAACGCCTACTGTGGTTGGCACTTTGGTGCGCATGGCCGCAGTTGTTGTCCCAAACCAACGTGGCAAGAGAAGCAAGAATGTGCCACCAATCACCAGAATGCTCAGGAGCCAGTTAAGTGGGCTCAACATGCCTTTCAAAAAGGAGTTGCCACGGTTCTCTTGGGCGGGCTGAGATTTTTTGTGCTCAGTGCGTCCAGTAATCACCGCACCTGCGTCTTGACTCGCCTGATGCTCACTCGTATAGGTAAAGTCGCCCTGCACCCGTGCCTCAGGCTTGAGGGTTAGGTCCTCTGCGTAGGCATCGAGATTGCGTCCTACTTTACCAGCAATTGTCAGCAGCGTGCCGTTAACTACAACGTCGCGTCCCACTGCACCACCCACTCTCGTGGTCTGACCGGCAACAGTAGCGTCATTGCCAATAAGGGCACTATTTTCGAGAGTGATATTTTGACCAGCTGCGGTAAGGTTCCCCTTTATCTCCCCTGTAATAACCACGTTCTGCCCGGCCACACGGACATCGCCAGTAACCTTGCCGCTCACACGGACAGATTGGCCAGCACAAAGCACATCGCCTTCAACAGTTCCCGTAATTTCAATGTTTTGCCCGGCGCAGAATACATCACCTTTAACCGTGCCGGCAATAGTAATGGTTTTGCCCGCCCTAAAAATTGTCGAATCAACTACTTCATTCTTAGAAATAGTCATGGTATCGCCGCTCTGGGCATTGAGAGCATGCGCACCTGTTGTCCCCAAAATACTCACCCCTATAAGAATACCGAGTGCCATTAGCAACTTCTGTTTCATACACCACTCCTTCGGTTTTTTTATTATCTTTAGTATACCTCACGCGCTCCAAGAGTGAGGTAAGAATACGCATAGGAAGTTACTTTGGCGCTTGACAGGCTTGGTTACTGTGCATTTTATTAGCAGTCGTGCCGCACCTATCCACCGTTATGTGAGTCGCCTCCCAAATTACCTTGGCTCTTTAGGTGCGGCCACCAGCCCTACAGTTCGCCCCAGTTTTTGCCCATCGTCACCTCGACATCGAGTTTCACCGGCAACTCGTATATCTGTTCCATGGTTTCTTTCAGAAGATCGGCCACCTCTTGTGCCCGTGCCTCTGGTGCTTCAATCAGTATGGAGTCATGCACTTGAAGAATCTGCTCGCCCGCAGCCCCAAGCTTCTCCTCAACCTTGAGCATGGCCATTTTCATCAGATCTGCTTCGGTACCTTGGATTGGCATATTAATTGCCGCCCGTTTCGCCGCTTCCCGCACTATAAAATTGCTGGATGCCAGGTCCGGGGTGGGACGGCGACGGCCGAAAATCGTTTGCACGTAGCCATCCTGCAGCGCTTTGGCAACTGTGTCATCCATATAAGCTCGAATTGGTGCCCGTAATGCAAAATAAGCGTCAATGAACGCCTGCGCTTCATCGCGACTCATGCCCGTGGCAATACTGAGACCATGCGGACTCATGCCGTACAGAATGCCAAAATTCACCACCTTGGCATTGCGACGCTGGTCTTTAGTCACTTCTGCCTCGGGAACTCCATAGACCTCAGCAGCGGTCACGGTGTGAACATCCTGCCCCTTATTAAAGGCATCGATCAACTCTTGGTCTTTGGCCATAACTGCGGCTAAGCGAAGTTCAAATTGACTATAATCAGCACTCACAAACACATTGCCCGGGGCGGGCACAAATGCCCCCCGAATCGCTCGCCCCACATCACTGCGGGTAGGGATGTTTTGCAAATTGGGGTTCAGTGAACTCAAACGTCCAGTTGCAGCAACATCTTGCGTAAAAGTAGTGTGCAGACGGCCACCTGCATCAACCTGCTTTGGCAATGTATCAACATACGTGCTTTTGAGTTTGGTGTATTCGCGATACACCGTAATCAGATCGATAATTGGACTTAACCCGCGAAGTTTATCCAATTCATTCACCCCTGTAGAGTAGCCGGTTTTGCCTTTTTTAATACCCTTGGTTGGCAAGCCTAGGTCTTCAAATAGAACAATTGCCAATTGCGATGGTGA
>Ga0075365_10000010_pt1 | contig 111824 bp, 116 predicted proteins | sample EndMetdeltDD1765_FD_71387 | JGI IMG/M metagenome (GOLD analysis project Ga0075365, IMG submission 71387) | Populus endosphere microbial communities from Tennessee, USA - Endosphere MetaG P. deltoides DD176-5 | ecosystem: Host-associated > Plants > Roots > Endosphere | place: USA: Tennessee... | reverse complement strand
GGTTCGGCCACTACGGCCGAGAATGTCGGCGACTACCTTCGCCACGTTTATCCCAATGGCGTCCCAGAGGGGTTGATTGAAGATTTTGAACAAAGATACCGCCTGGTTGGGCGTTCGCCCCTGATCGACATTACCTTACAGCAAGCGGCCGAAACCGAAAAAGCCCTTAATGAGAAGTTTGGCGATGCGGAATTTCTAGTGCGCGCTGGCATGCTCCATTCTGACCCGTTCATTCACGATGCCGTGAAAGAATTGGCCCACGCTGGCGCCACCCGCCTGGTTGGTGTGGTATTGGCTCCGCAATATTCACCCTTGATCATGAGGGGTTATCTGACCACTCTGACCGAGGCGGCTGCCGCCCATGGGTTTGCACCCGAACAGGTAGTTATTGCTGAACCGTGGGGCAAAGAACCTCATTTTGTGCAATTGCTGGCCAACCGCCTCGAAACGAAGCTGCACCTTTTGCGTAAAAAATATGGGGTCACGCCACCAGTTATCTTCACCACCCACAGCCTGCCTAAGCGCGTGGTGGAGCAAGATTCCAGCTATCTGAGCCAACTCAAAGAAACGGTCGATGCCGTGGTTGCCAAGATCGATCCAGTGTTGGAATGGTATATGGCCTACCAGAGCGCTGGACACACCCCTGAAGAATGGCTTAAGCCTGATCTAGTTGATATCCTTGATGAAGTGCGGGCAGCCAAGAGTGCCCCAGGGGTGCTGATTGTGCCCTTGCAGTTTCTGGCTGATCATTTGGAAATCCTGTATGACCTGGATATTGCCGGTGGTGAACAGTGCCAAGAATATGGCCTGGAATATAACCGAATCGAGCTGCCAAACACCGATCCGCTGTTTATTACTTCGCTCAGTAACATCGTGCGCGAAGCCATCTAACACCGGGCAGCATATTTACAGTTTCCGCAATTTTTGCTATAGTATCCCTGTTCAAGGGCCAGTAGCTCAGCTGGTTAGAGCACCTGCCTCTTAAGCAGGGTGTCCTGGGTTCGATCCCCAGCTGGCCCTCCAATTACTGTACTTTCAAAAGGCTTCTCAAGCGAGGAGTCTTTTTATTTGCGAGAGCTGGTAAATATGTCCTCGATAGGCTTGTTGAATAAGGCAGCAATTTTAAATGCGAGCGGTAAACTAGGGTCGTAGCGACCTGTTTCTATGGCGTTAATAGTCTGTCTTGAAACACCGAGAAGATCGCCAAGATCTGCCTGGCTCCATTTTTGTTCAATTCGCAGTTGTCGAATTATATTGATCACTAACGAGTTCGAGATTCTACTACTTTTTGGAGAACCGTCCACAAGACGATGCTGCCAATAAATAAGATTTGCAGTACGGGGACCAAGTTTATTTGTTTAAGCCCATACAGAATCTCTGCGGTAAATAAGCTCAATATAACTGCCAAAAACGTGAGAGCGGCTGCTTTGAGCTGAACAAGCTGTTGCCGCTCATCCGCCCGACGATACCCTAGATATGATACGAGCAGTAATCCTACTACACCCACGTATGCAACTGCAGCCCAAACAAAATCTCTAGTGGTGGGGCTACCGGGATTAGCCTGAGGCGCCGACCCTACAAATAGCGCTACAAGGAGTATTACACCGACTGCTAGCCCGTCACGTAAATTGGTTTTGCGACGTTTAATTTCGTTATTACTTTCTGCGTGGTTTGTAGGCTTGTTCATAGTTTGAGTCTAGGCCTAGCCATTGTGAATGTCAAGTAAGCTTTACATTTTAAGAGTGTTGTAAATATTATTTTGTATTTACCCCCTGATGCTCCAGAATAGAGTTATGAGAATCACTAATCTACTCTTTTGGGTTCAGGAAAACACGCTTTCCGAAAAGTTTTATAAGAAGCTTGGTTTTAAAATCATGCAGTCAGATGACGACCATACGCTGGTTTCGCTCAACGGCTTTGGCATTGACCTAGTGAGCATGCGGGATGAAGACAAGTTTGCCAAGGATTCCATGGCCGCGGACAAGGGGCGGGGTATTTATGTCTATATCAATGTCGAAGATGTGGATGCAAAGCACAAGGAGTTACTTGCTTCAGGGCTTACGCCTTATACTGAGCCAAAAGATTGGCCGTGGGGCAATAGTGAATTTATTCTTAAAGACCCAGACGGCTACAAGTTTTGTTTTTGGCAAGCAATGAAAGGCTAGTGGAAGCCAAAATGAGCCTGGCAAGGTATACTTAAGCGTAAGTACTACTAACCGGAAGCCTTCTATGCGCGAAACCACAAAAACCTCAAAAACGCTCTTTTATCCGGCCAGCTACTTGGTGATGACTGTCACCTCGCTGTTGCTGATCGCCGCTGTATCCGGGCTGGGCGGCATGCTCATCCATTATTGGCTCAAAGGCGTGTCTGGTATTTTGAACGATGTAATTCTGCTCTACTGGCTGGCTTCGATTGTAGTCTTATTGCCCATCCATCTACTCTCGTATTGGCAGGTCCGACATACGAATAAGCAGCAGGTAACCATCTTTTCACTGCGGTTTGCGCACGGGCTTTTGGGCGCCTATTTGTTTATAACTGTGGGGAGCGTGATTAGTTTGGCCACCTGGCTTGTGGCGTTGTGGTTCAATGCGCTCTTTGGTGCGGGCGAGGCTGACAAGGCTTTATTGGCCGCGAGTTTATCACTAGGGCAGGCCATTGCCTGGCTGGCCTATGCCACGTGGCATTTTATGCGTGCACGGGCCGACCGCTCGCGACCGAAGTTCTATGTGTTGACTGTCAGTCTCCTGAGTATTATGGTGCTGACTCTTAGCTTTTTGTACCCGGTTATGGCCTACCGCGATGTGGCCCGTGATTTTGTTAAAGAAACAGATCTTGGCCAGCTGAACCAGGCGATTGACGAGTATGTTGACACTCATGCGGCATTGCCGCTGAAAACAGCCGACCTTAGTGGACTGAATAGCGAGACCACTGCCCGGTTACAGAATTACGACTACACTGCTCGGGGCGGCACTAAATTTGGCATCTTTGGCTATACGCTTTGTACGACTTTTGCCCGGAGTAACCAAAAAGGCCATGATACTGGTCTGGGTTTTAGCTCGCATAGCGCGGGCAAGCAGTGCTTTACGCGCACCACAATATCGTTTACTAAAATGAACCAAGACCTTACCCAAGATATGAAGAATGTGAGCGATGGGGCCGTAAAGCTGCAGGCCGCGATCCAAGACTTCATGCTAGGTGCGAAGAAGGCTGTTGATCAAGAGGTGACTGGTATTGAAGGCTTTGCCAGTGGTCAAGTGAAACAACTTGAGGGTAATCTAGAAGGATTGGAAGGTGGCACCACAGAACTGCAACAAGAGATGCAGCGCTTGGAGGGCAATCTAACTGGTTTGCAAGGCAATACCGGGAGCTTGGCGCAGGACTTTGCAGCTGTGCAGCAGTTCTTGCATGACCTGGGTTGTTTGTTTGGAGGGTGTAAACCTTAGCGCCGAGTGCATGGGCGGGTGCGGTAGTGGTACGATAGCTTTATGACAAATCACGAAATGATAAGCTACGAAGATTTCACAAAACCTGATATTCGTGTTGGCCAAATCATTGAAGCCGAAGATCTTCCGAAAGCGCGGAACCCATCTTTTAAACTGACAATTAACTTCGGTGCGACTTTGGGCGAAAGAATCTCTTGCGCGCAACTGACGGAAAACTATACACCACAAAAGCTAGTGGGCATGTTAGTTCTTGGCGTGGTAAATCTGCCGCCGATGCGTATTGCCGGTGTGGAATCGACGGTCTTAACACTCGGTGCGAAGGATGAGGCCGGTCATTGCGTCCTGGCAACTGTAGAGCGGGATGCGGTTGTCGGCGGCCAAATCTACTAGAGGGTCCTAGTGTATTTTAGCTGACCCTCTTTCCCTCTCTCTGCTATACTGTACAGATGAAAATTGCTGCTTGCTTCCTTGAATATGAAGGTACGTTTCTTATCCTGCTTCGTCATAGCGCTAAACCCAATGGGGATACATGGGGACTGCCTGCCGGGAAGCTTGACGCTGGTGAGACTCCTGAGGATGCAGTTGTCCGCGAAGTGTTTGAAGAGACTGGTTGCACGATTGCGCGCGACCGTCTAGAGTACCTGGCGGATCTTAGCTTTGGTCAAGATCAGAAAGCTTATGATATCACTGCCTACCGAACCCATCTTCCGGAGATGATCGAGGTAAAGATCAGCCCGGCTGAACATACCGAGTACCGCTGGGTAACTCCCGAAGAATGTGATGCCTTGCCCAACTTGATTCCTGACCTTCATGAAGCTTTGCAAAAACTTGGCTATACGCAGTAAAATGACACCCACTGACGCCCCAATCCTGACTTTTGCCAATGCGGCCGCGTTTGGCACATGGCTTTCTCAGAATTACCAACTGACCTCGGGCATCTGGGTAAAAGTGGCCAAAAAAGATTCAGGCATTCCTTCAGTGACGAGTGATGAGCTAGTTGATGTGGGTCTCTGTTGGGGCTGGATTTCTGGCCAACGGCGCTCTTTGGACGCCCAATATTATTTACAGAAATATGTGCCGCGTCGTAAACAAAGCATTTGGTCGCAAGTGAATGTGGCTAAGGTTGCCAAACTGACCGCTGCAGGACGCATGCAGGCACCGGGCCTGGCTGAAGTTGCGGCTGCCAAGGCTGATGGCCGCTGGGATGCGGCGTATACTTCTCAGCGAAATGCGATTGTGCCACAGGACTTGGGAGAAGCGTTGGCCAAGAACCAAAAAGCGCTGGCTATTTTTGAAAGTCTTTCTAAAACAGACAAATATATGATCACCTTGCAATTGGAATTGGCCAAGGGCCAAACGGCCAGGGCGGCGCGACTCGAAAAGATAATTGCCGAGATTAGTGCACGCAGTAGCACGACTGCAAAGTGATTGCCCGCTCGTTCACCAAGCGTAAGGTGTATACTGAGGGCAATGGGACTAAAGAAGGGTGGGCAACATGGCAAGCGCAGAGCGAAAAGCTATTGATAAGGTTTTCATATTATTGGGCGTGATGGCCGCAGTTGTATTGCTGGTGGCGAGTGCCCTTGGCTGGTTTGGCTACCGTTTTGCCACCAACCAAGTTCACACGGAGTTGGCCGCGCAAAAGATTTACTTCCCACCAAAAGGCAGTGCCGCGCTTGATCCAGAAGAATTTCCTGATCTCCAAAAGTACGCGGGACAACTGGTGGATGATGGCCCAAAGGCCAAAGCTTATGCCAATGGCTTTATTGGAAAGCATCTAGAAAAAGTTGCTGGAGGCAAAACCTATTCCGAGGTCAGCGCTTTGGCAATGAAAGACCCTACGAACCAAACGCTGCAAAAGCAAAAGGCGACCCTTTTCCAAGGTGAAACCCTACGCGGCCTCTTGCTTGGTGACGGCTATGCGTACTGGACCTTTGGCATGATCGCCATGTATGCATCGCTCGCCGCCTTGGCTGGAGCGGTTATTATGGGAATGCTGGTGCTTCTAGGGCTTGGGCATTTGCGAAAATTGAAGTAATTCACTTCACATAAAAAGAGCCTCTGCGGAGGCTTCTTTTTATGCCAGCGCGTCTAGACTGAACGCTTTTCTTTAAAGGCTTTCGACTTTTCCATATTCTGCTCGGCAACTTCTGAAAGCGAAAGATTAAAATAGTCTGCTAACACTGCAGCGTAGTAGAGTACATCGCCGAGGCGTTTTTTTACTTCTTCGGCATCGGCCTCATCCGGCAGGCCGTCTTTGTCGCGGATCACCTTTTTGAGGTGGTTCGCGAGGATACCGGCTTCGCCAGTTAAACCAAGAGTGCGGTGGGCCAGGGCAGGGACGCCCTTTTGGGTAATTGCCACGCTTTGGAGCGCGTGTTTTTGAAAGTCGTCTATATTCATATGTCTAGTATACCTCAGCTCCCCGTATACTAAGTGTATGACCAATATCACCTTCATCACCGGCAACCAATCTAAAGCAGATTATTTAGCAAGATACTTGGGGTTCCCAGTTGCGCACCAGAAAATTGACCTGGTTGAGATCCAGTCACTTTCTTTGCGAGCTGTGGTTGAGCATAAGGTGCGCCAGGCCTATGACATTGTGGGCGGTCCTGTGCTGGTAGAAGATGTGGCTTTGGAATTTGAGGCGCTTGGAAGATTGCCCGGGACGTTCATTCGTTTTTATGTGGACGAAGTGTCCTTTGAAACAATTTGCCGCACTCTGGATGGTCTGAGTCGAGCAGCAACAGCCAGATGCGTGTTTGGCTATTTTGATGGCTCGCAGCTGGAATTCTTTGAGGGAAGTATGAAAGGGACTATTGCCGAACATCCAAAGGGTGAAAATGGCTATGGCTGGGATAAGATTTTTATTCCCGAAGGCTACCAGCAAACGCGCGCAGAACTAGACGAGGCGGATGATGCCAAGACCTATTTGAAGATCAAACCGTTCGGCAAGCTTAAAGCTTTTTTGGAAAGTAGACAACAGTAACGCTTTTCCCAGCTGGCCAAACTTTTAGGGTACAATGCCTATATGCAACAACCAGAACTTTTCTTCCAGTATTGCCAAAAGCTTGTGATTCTTTCTGCTGATAAGCAGGCGGTCTTACTGGCCAAGCGCAAAGGCGAAGCCGATTACGACGGCATTTATTCTTTTATCGGTGGCAAAATGGAAACCACTGACGCTACTTTGGTGGCGGGTATGAAGCGTGAAAAAGATGAGGAAATTGGCGCAAGCGCAGTGGTAAAGCTGTTGCCACATGAAAGCTACAACAACTTCTTTAGAAAAAAAGATGGCAGTAGCATGGTGCTTCCGCATATTGCTTGCGTATTCGTCTCGGGCAAGATTGAGCTTAATGAAGAATATAGTGACTACAAGTGGGTACCCCTGGCGGACTTAGAGAATTTTGAGCCAAAGATTGAAAACATAACGACAATTACTCAGTGGGCTGTGGCCAAGCTGGCGACCGCCAAAGATGATGAACTCGTCACTATCTAGACTGGCAAGACAGTACTTAGGAGTAGCCACAAGCCTTACTTCGATGGTATATTGAAGTAACTCAGTCTAACCGATTTCAATTTCTAGCGTGGGCAAAAAATATATGCGTGCATTCTCCAAAACTATAAAGCGTGTGGCGTATGGCAAACACAAACGTGAGTTTTTCCGCCGCTATAAACTATTTATATTTGTTATTGCCTTTGCAGCTATTGGGGTCGGTCTTTTGGCCATGACCAGGGCCGCAGGGCCATTTGTGTCCATCGAACCCGAGAAGGGTACGCTCACCAGCCCGGCCACCAAAGTTGCTGACACAACAGCGTCCAACCAAGAGATGGTGCACTTTGGCACGGTCACGCCTACGCCACCACCGCCCGCTCCTGGTGGCAATGATCAGTTTGGGGTGAAGCAGATTTATCCAACGCTCTCTGGCGGCAAGCAGTGGTTCTCCAAGTGGAACAATGGCAAGGCTCGAACTTTTGACGGCATTGACCCCCAGGATAGTTGGTTCGATGCCGCCCACGGTGATGCCACCTACACGACGTCGGGCGATGGCATCTTTAAGATCAGTGGCAATATTCCGCGCATGTATGTGCACGATCCGGCCAAACAAGATCAGTGGCGCAATGTGGAAGTGACCATGTATTTTAATATGCAAATACGACCCGGGACGGATTATGCCGGCATGGTGGCCGTGGCCCGCACGAATCACGGGACAACTAATAAGCCAGAAGAAAACTTCCCTTGCGACACGCGTGGGATTGCGGCTCGTTTCCGCGCTCAGGGGAATATAGACTTTGAAAAAGAAACAGTGCATAGCGGGAACTACCCATCAGTAAACACCAAGAATGTGGCAGGATGGTCTGGGCAGCTCAATAAGTGGGTAGGCTTTAAATATGTGGTCTATGACTTGGCTAACGGGAATGTGAAAATGGAAAACTACATTGATACTACCGATGGCGCGAATGGCGGCACCTGGACAAAAGTGAATGAGTTCACCGATACGGGCACCAACTTTGGAGTTGGTTCGAGTACTTGCAAACAGGGCATTGACCCCGCGCTCCGTCTAACTGGCGCGCCAACGCGGGCAGGTTCGGAGAGTGGCAAGCCAAATATCTCGGTCTATTTCCGCAGCGATGGCGTTGGACAGCAGGGACAGACGTACGGGCTGTGGTACAAAAAGGGTAGCGTACGTGAAATAGCGGCCCCGTAATAATGCAGGCAACACAGAGATGAAAGTCATGAAGAAGCGCAAAAACAAAGGTCTGGATACACTCACCTTTGCGACCGGTATCCTCTTGCCGCTTCTGACCATCCCACAGGCCTATATGGTCGTGGTCAACAAGCAAACAGCTGGCGTGTCTCTTTTGACATGGTCGTTCTATCTCTTTGCATCAGCGCTTTTTGCAGTCTATGGCGTGATCCATGGTGAGAAATTGCTAATGTACACCTACTTCCCCTTTACCTTAATTGAAGGCGCTATTGTGGTTGGCGTGCTGGTGAACCAATCATGAAGAGCGCGTATCCAAATACATTCTATCGGGTGTCAGTGAAGGCTCTTATTAAAGATGTGCGTGGCAAGGTTCTGGTTATCAAAGAGAATCAGAACACGTGGAGTCTGCCCGGTGGCGGGCTGGATCATGGTGAAGACCCTAAGGCAGGCGTACTTCGCGAGCTGGAAGAAGAACTTGGGGTGCATACGGCCGAAATTCGCGAAATTGCGTGTGTGAAGACTTTTTATCTGGAGCCAAAATCGGCCTGGCTGATGTGGGTGGTGTATGAGGTGGTTGTTGAAGATCATGACTTTACGCCAGGAGAGGGTGTGACGGAAGTGAAATATCTGGATCCTGCTATGTTGGCGCAGAGTGAGGATGTGTTTGAGAAGATGGTCTATGAGGTAGCGGTTGCCGCGTAGCCGAAGTATCTTCTCGCCATGGCCATGCATAGTCTATAATTTTGCATAGAACTAACAATCCGCTTACCTAACCCCGGAGGATATATGACCCACGAAGAATACATGCATCACGCCATCGAAGCTGCCAAGAAGTCTGCACATGGTGGTGGGGCGCCCATTGGGGCGATTATCATTCATGACACCACTGGGGAAGTTGTGGCAACCGGGGAGAGCTTGGTGGCCAAACATCATGATCCTTCGGCCCATGCCGAGCTGGATTGTATTCGTCGGGCCTGTAAGAAACTTGGCCTGCTCGACCTTACTGGCTATACCCTCTATAGCACTTTAGAACCGTGTCACATGTGCCTGAGTTGTGCTGCCTGGGCTTGTTTGCCCACAATGTACTTTGGGACCTATTCTGAGGATGTACCGCTGAACGCCTATGAAGTGCGTGGCTACGATGCCATGCAGGCTGCCAGCCTTATGCAGCTGGCCAGTGGGCAGCCCATGCTTGTGCGCGGCGGTATTTTGCGCGAGGAATGTACCAAACTCCTGCAAGGCTATCACCACTGGGTGAAAGGCTAGACATAAGTGGGCGCACAGCTTGTCTGGTATGCAAGTTATGCGTCAAACATGAATCGCGAACGCTTTATGTGTTATGTGCAGGGTGGCTTAGCCTCTGGAGGTGCCCGTTCCCAGATTGGCTGCACTGACCAAAGCGAACCACTGGCCGACACCCCTATGGCACTCCCCTATGAACTGTATTTTGCCGGCAACTCGGAAGTATGGAGCGGCGGAGGAGTGGCTTTTGTTACCCACAACTCCCAAGGCGCGTTCACGAAAGGACGCGCCTATCTTATTACATGGCGCCAGTTTGAAGAAATAGCCGCCCAAGAGAGCTTCCGTGGGCATGTGGCCATAGATTTAGCTGCGGTGCGGGCAAAAAAGCATCTCACTATTGGCCAGACCAATTGTAAGTATGACGAAGCGCTCTATTGCGGCGAGTTTGAGCACTATCCAGTCGTGACTTTTACCTCGCCATTACCACAACAAGTGCCGGCCATGCCCAAACCAAATTATGTGAAAATGATTGGGCTGGGCTTGATTGAAACATATGGGTGGGAAACAGAGGAGGCAGCCATTTACTTAGCAGCTAGACCTGGTGTGCGGGACTATTATTCGGTTGCAGATATGACCCAGCTACTCAGCTGACAATCTAGCCCCTTGGCTTTTAGCCAGTTCGTAGTACCATAAGAAGTATGCGACCAATATGGAGTGGATCAATCAGTTTCGGACTTGTAAATATTCCTGTAAGACTATTTAGCGGCGCCAACCCTCGCGAGGGCATTGACCTGGACATGCTGCACAAGGAAGACCACTCGCCAATCCGTTATGCCCGAGTATGCCGTAAGGACGGCGAAGAAATTCCATGGAACGATATTGTAAAGGGGTACGAGTATCGTGACGGTGATTATGTGGTGTTGACTCAAAAAGAGCTCGACGGTCTGGATGCCCAAAAGTCACCAACCATTGATATTCAACAATTTTTGGACGAAGGTGACATTGACATCCGTTATTTTGAAAAACCTTATTATCTAGAAGTGACCGGTGGTGGCGACAAGGCCTATGCCTTGCTGCGCGAAGCGTTACAAAAGTCCGGCAAAGTGGCCTTGGTGAAATTTGTGATGCACCAGCGACGACATGTGGCTGTCATTAAGCCGCTCGGACGTGCGCTTATACTGGAGCAAATGCGTTATCCTAGCGACCTGCGCCAGGCCACGGAACTTCATTTCCCAACTGATAAAGAAGTGACGGACAAAGAGTTGGAAATGGCCCTTAAGATTGTGAAGCAAGAAACAAAACCGTTCATTGCCGAAGATTTACGTGACACTTACACCGAAGAGTTGGAAGAAATGATCAAAGCCAAAACTAAAGGCAAGAAACCGCCCAGACCGGTGAAGAGCGAGAAAAAAACTGAGACCACCAAGGACCTGATGGCAGCCTTGAAGGCGAGCTTGAAGGAATAACGCAGTGGGTTTGGGCAAGTATTTTCGTAAGCGACACTTTGGAAGTACTCCTGAGCCAAAGGGCAAAGTAGTAGGTCGTCAGCGGCGCAAATTAGCTTTTGTGGTGCAGGAGCATCATGCCACTGCCCTGCATTATGATTTTCGACTTGAATTAGACGGGGTGCTGAAGAGCTGGGCTATTCCGAAAGGCCCCAGCCTTGACCCTCATGAGCACCATCTGGCCGTGCACACCGAAGACCATCCCTTTGCCTACCGGATGTTTGAAGGGGTGATCCCCAAGGGTAATTATGGTGCGGGCAATGTGATTATTTGGGATGAGGGCTGGTATGAGCCGCGTGAAGAAGGCCTGCACGCTGAAGCGATTTTGCGCCAAGGCCTCAAAAAAGGGCACCTGACTTTTGTCATGCATGGCCAGAAGCTGAAAGGCGAATTTGCCCTCATCAAGATTCATGGCAAAGACAAAAGTGACAACTGGCTGTTAGTAAAAAAAGATGATGAATTTGCCTCGACCCGCGATATCACCAAGGACGATACGTCGGTCAAAACACATCGTCGCGTCGATGAGCTTGGCGGTAAGTTACCTAACTTGTCAAGCTATCCCAAAAGAGCTACCCCTTGGAAAGTGACGCCTATGCTCTGTACGCTCACCGAAGAACCCTTTAGTAAGGAAGGCTGGCTTTTTGAAGTTAAGTGGGACGGTTACCGGGCAGTGGCGAGCAAACGTAAAGATGACATTGCGCTGTATTCCCGTAACGGCAATTCTTTCCTAGAGAAATATCCCCCAGTGGCCGAAGCAATGCGTGATTTTACCTACGATGTTATTGTGGATGGCGAAATCGTGGTTGTTGACCAAAAAGGTCACCCCCATTTTGAATGGCTGCAAAGCTGGAATAAAGAGCCAGAAGGCACGCTCCTTTATTTTGTATTTGATATTTTATGGTGCGATGGGCGTGATCTTCGCAGCATGCCGCTTTGGCAGCGCAAACAAGTGCTGCGCAATGTCTTGCCTAATAACGACGTGTTGCGCTTTAGTGATGATATTGAGACAAAAGGCGAGCAACTTTTTAAACAAATGCAGAAACAGGGACTTGAAGGCATGGTGGCCAAAGAGGCCGAGAGTACCTACCTGGAGGGTGAACGTGGCGCCGCTTGGCTAAAGATTAAAACGTCACTTCGCCAAGAGGTGGTGATCGGTGGCTACACCGAGCCACGAGGGAGCCGTGAGTATATCGGCTCGTTAGTAGTGGGCGTGCAAGAGAAAGACGGCCTGCGGTATGTGGGACATTCTGGCGGTGGCATCCCCGATAACCAACGCAAGGAGTTGTTAAAAAAGCTGCAGGCACGTGAACGAGCAACTTCGCCATTTATAGTGGCACCGAAGCCAAATGCACCGGTTCATTGGGTGCGCCCTGATTTAGTGTGTGAAATGAATTTTAGTGAGTGGACAAAGGAAGGTTTTATGCGTCATCCCCGATTCGAAGGCATGCGTGAAGACAAAAAAGCAAGTGAAGTGCATAAAGAAAAAGCCAAGCATAGCGGCCCGCTGGTTGCCAAAGCCCAGGCTGGCACTCTGCCTTTTGAGCCAACTCATTTGGATAAAGTCTTTTTTCCAAAGTACCACTATACCAAGGCCGATCTTTTTCATTACTATGAATCAGTTGCCGACTTCATCCTTCCTTACCTGAAGGACCGACCTTGTTCAATGCTGCGAATGCCTAATGGTATTACTGGTGAGGGCTTCTTTCAGAAAAATAATGAACACTTGCCCGACTGGACGCCGCATGCTGATATCTTTTCGGAATCAAATAATGCCAAGTTGCGCTGGATCGTGGGTGGTGATTTGCCTACCTTGCTCTATATGGTGCAATTGGGTTGCGTGGAGATTAATCCTTGGAATTCCAGGGTCAAAACGCTGACCAAGCCTGATTGGCTGGTGATTGACCTAGATCCCGAAGGGGTGACTTTTAAGCAGGTGATAGAAGTTGCGCGTACAGTTAAAGAAGTTTGTGATGAGTGGAAGCTCCCAGCCTATCCTAAGACTTCGGGCAAGACTGGAATTCATATCTATGTGCCGCTCCAAGCTAAGTATACTTACGAACAGGCTAAGAATCTGGCGCACCTGCTGGCGCTCGAGATTCATGCCAGACAGCCCGACATTACCAGCGTGGAACGAATGCCAGCCAAGCGGAAACACAAGATTTACCTTGATTTCTTGCAAAACCGTGAGGGGCAAACCTTGGCTGCGCCTTATTCAGTACGCCCCACGCCTTCGGCAACTGTGGCGATGCCCCTTCATTGGGACGAGGTGAAGCCTAGCCTAGAACCAACCGACTTTACCATTAAGAACGCCCTGACGCGCCTTAAGCGCACCGGTGATCTGTGGGAGCCGGTGTTGGGCAAGGGGATTGATATGGCCGCAGTATTACGGCATGTCCCCGCGAAAGAATAGCCAAGTAGTTATGCTACAATTTGAGTAAAGGATAACGTTGTTATGAAACAGAGTGGTATGAATAAGATTGTAGTGGGCATGATTGCCGGGGTAGTACTGATTCTGGCCCTCTTTGGCCTAGGTGTTTATCAGGCCTTGACGCATGAAACCAAAAAACCGAACGAAACTGTTGCGCCAAGTCCTTCTCCTCAATCAACCAACGCAGTGGATGATGATGGCTTTGTGCCGGCAGCTGCTTCGGCTAATCCTAAAGACGATGAGCAGGTGACTACACTTGCCCGTACGCAGTGCGAAGGGCAGTACGGTGGACTTTGGAAGGGCTGGTCTGCAGTGTCGCCTCTGCAGTTCTCGGCAGATTCACTCTTTGCTTACGGGATTAGCTTTTGTCCTCCAAAAGGACAAGAAAAGAATGCCGCGTCCTACCAGTTTTCCCTGGCGTTCAAGCGCCTTAATGGCAAATGGGAAAGTATTTATCGCGGGGTAAATCCGCCGTGTAGCCAGTGGGCTAAGCAATGGGGTGCTCCTGCCGATTGGGCGGTGACGCCAGTGCCTGCTGGCGCGCCAGAGGGTGTTCCCCAGGCAATCTGTGGCAGTTAGGAAAAGACTCTTTTCTCCTGGTAAAGAAGTGCTATAGTGACTGTATGAAATCACGCATTGTTTATATCCATGGCAATCAAACTGAGCATTGGTCTGCGGCTTGGGCAGGATGGCTCAAGCAAGAGTTAGAGGCGGCGGGCTATCCTACCTTCTTTGAAACCATGCCAGATTCCATTTTGGCCCGGGCTGAATACTGGCTGCCCTTTCTGGAAGATCAGGCCAAGGTGGGCGAGCAAGACATCCTGGTAGGCTGGTCAAGTGGCGCCGTGGCGGCAATGCGTTATGCCCAGCTCCATGCCATTAAAGGCTCGGTTTTGGTGTCACCTTCCTACACCGACCTTGGCGACGAAGAAGAAAAGCTGAGTGGCTACTTTGAAGATCCCTGGCGCTGGGCTGATATTAAGGCTCATCAAGAAAAGATTGCGCTTTTTTATAGCAACGATGACCCCTACATCCCCCAAGAAGAGTTTGCTTTTATTGCCGACCAGCTGAAGCCTGAATTGCACAAAATTGCCAATGCTGGACATTTTATTGACAAGCAAACCTTTCCGGAACTTTTGGCTTACATTACCACCACCTACGCGTAACTATGCAGTAATACCGAGATTGAGCGCTCGCCAGCGGAAGGGCCAGTTGGTGGATGAGTGGACCACGCCCGCTGCGGCGCCGGTGCGGTAATTTAAGACAAAGTGGATATTACCACTATCTAAGTCACCAGGGGAGACAACAAAACCACTGCCGCCAATGCCAGAAGTGCGATAGGAGCTAGGGAAAATATAGAGCGCTGGATCACCTTCAACGGCTGGCGAAGCTGCGCCAGAAGAAAGGTAGCGGACAGTAGAGGAGCCGACTTTCACGCCAAAGTCCAGAAACGCATCGCCTGCAGAAGGCGCCCACATGAATGAGGCCGACAGTTCAACCCAGTCGCCGACGATCGCTGGAATCACAAGTTCATAGCCGCTTAAAATTTGCCACACGCCGGACGTGTTAGTGAGCGCACTGTCGCCAGAGGTGATATAGGCTGCGCGCACGATTGGTGCACTAGGAGTGCTCGCAGCAATGGTCACATCGACCCGGTTATTGCCGCTATTATCCGCAGTGGTCAGCGTGACATTACTGCCTTGGATGAAGTTTATCTCTTGGCGCGTGCCTTGCAGAGTGCCGCTTTTGCTGACGCGGACCTTTTGCGTGGTTGAGTCATTAGTGACTGCCAGAGTACGGTTGGCCGAAAGGTCGCCGCCGCCAGAAAGTCCGGTACCGCTTGCCACGGTGCGCGTGGTATCGACTTTTCCTGCCAGTGAACCACCTGGCTTAAGCATGCCATCGGTCTGGTGCTCGACAGCAAGATAGTCATTGAGAATGTCGCCCCATGACCCAGCGTCTTGGCCAGGTACTGGAAGTCGTGCCATAGAGTAAATGCCTTATGCTTATTTCTTTTAGTGTAGCAAAAAAAGTCACGAAAGCCTATTTGGCTGATACAAAACTGTGCGTCATCATGGACTTTCTCGTACGGTATGACTTGTATAATGCGGTTTTTTGTGCTAAAGTACATGCATTGTTCGATGAATCCCGAGTGTGTGTAAATAAGGTGACTTGGTTTCATTGCCGACAATTACCGACATTTACTAACAAAAGGATTCATTTTTTATGTCTTATTCAAATTCGCCACGCGGGCGTCAACCGCGCCGGGCCTTTAACAGTACGTCACGCACTAGCGGTGGTGGCGGTAACAGGCGCAAAGCCCAGAAGGCGTACATTCACCCTTCCCGTTTTATCCAAGAAGCACAACCAGTTGAGACTGTTGAATATGCGCCAACGCACATGTTCACCGACTTTGCGATTAACCCTCTTCTGCAAGAAAACCTAGTCACTAAGGGGTTCACCACACCTTCCCCGATCCAAGACCAGGCTATTCCTGTTGGTTTGGATGGTAAAGACATTGTTGGTATTGCCAACACTGGAACTGGTAAAACGCTCGCCTTTGCTTTGCCAGTACTGCACAAGTTACTTGAGGACAAAGACAACCGTGTGTTGATCATGGCTCCAACTCGCGAGCTTGCTCAACAGATCGAAGACGAATGTCGTACTATGGCTCGTCGCAGTGGCATCTACGGTGCATTACTTATCGGTGGTACCGCTATGGGCCCACAGTTTGGCGACCTGCGTTTCAACCCGCAAATCGTCATTGGTACGCCTGGCCGTATTAAAGACCACATGGAACGCGGCACGCTCGACGTTTCCAAGTTCAACTTAGTTGTACTTGATGAAGTTGACCGTATGCTTGACATGGGCTTTGTACAGGACATGCGTACAATCTTGAGCCAATTGGCTACGCCACGCCAGTCATTCTTCTTCTCTGCTACCTTGGATGACAAGGTAAACACGCTTATTCACACTTTCCTGGACAGCCCAGTGAAGATTTCGGTCAAGACCGGTGAGACAGCTGCCAACGTTGAACAAGATGTCGTGCATTACCGTGGTCGTGATGATAAGTTGGAAAAACTCCACGATATCCTCATTACTGCTAATGTTGCGAAAGCACTTGTCTTTGACGAAACGCAGCGCAGTGTGGAACGTTTGAGCAACGATCTTTCGGATCGCGGCTTTAATGTTGATGCTATCCATGGTGGTAAAAGCCAGGGTCAGCGCCAACGCGCTCTGAACCGCTTTAAGAAAAGCGAAATTACCATTCTGGTGGCAACTGATGTTGCGGCTCGTGGTATTGATGTTTCGGACATCACTCACGTGGTCAACTACACAACTCCCCAGACTTATGAGGATTACGTACACCGTGTTGGTCGTGCCGGTCGTGCCGGACGTAAGGGCTTTGCCCTGACCTTCATTGAAGGCTAAGCCAAGCTTTCAAATAAAAATCCCCTCGAGTGCGAGGGGATTTTTTTATTGCTAGTAGCGTCGTCCGCCGCCACTGCGTTCGCGGCTGTCACGGCCACCACCGCCACCACGTCGGTCACGGTCGTTGCCACCAAATTGGCGCCTTTCGCGTGGCTCAGGTGGACGGGCGACATTGACTACAATGCGACGTCCTTCAAGCTCTTTGTCGTTGAGCTCTTCAATTGCAGCTTTTACGGCAGCTTCGTCTTCCATCTCTACAAAGCCAAAGCCTTTAGAGCGATTGCTGTCGCGGTCAATGATGATTTTGGCAGAGATAATCGTGCCAAAAGAACCAAAAAGATCCTCTAACTGCGCGTCATCAACGCCGTAGGGCAAATTGCCTACGAATAATTTAATAGCCATGTTACTTCCTATTTACTTAGCGTTACCTCCTAGTATACCACTAATAGGGAGTAATAAGGTGGAGAAGTATTGACATATCTTTGCATAAAGTGGCCACTATCGTATATGCTTGCTCTATATGAAACGAAAAGTGTTATTTATTGGTGTGCTTTTATTGGTGCTCGTTGCTGTGTTGGTGGCGGGTGCGAAGCTACGCGGCCGCACCGAGGATGCTGGAAAGTTGCAAGTGACGGCCAGTTTTTATCCCTTAGCTGAGTTTACTAGACAGATCGGTGGCGATAAGGTGGCAGTGACCACTTTGGTAGCTCCGGGTGTGGAGCCTCATGATTATGAGCCAAAACCGCAAGATCTCACTCGCCTGTATCACTCGGCGTTGTTGGTGTATAACGGCGCTGGTTTTGAGCATTGGGTAAATTCACTTAAAGATGGGTTACGCTCGCACGAGGTGATTATGGTCGATACTTCAAAGGACGTGTCGCTCATCGCCACTCAGAATGATGCTGAGTCGCCAACTGACCCTCATGTATGGCTTGACCCACTGCGAGCTGAACAGCAGGCGCACAGTATTGCAGCAGCGTTGATCACGGCTGACCCAGCACATAAGAAATATTACGAAGCGCGTGAGAATGCCCTAGTGGCCAAATTCTCTGAATTAGATGTGGCATATCGCGAAGGTCTGGCCACCTGCCGTATTCGCAAGCTTGTGACCTCACATCAGGCATTTGGCTACATTGCTGACCGCTACCAACTGACTGTGCAGTCATTGAGTGGGCTTTCGCCCGACGAAGAGCCTTCACCGCAAAAGCTGGCCGAGATTGCTCAATTTGTGAAAACCGAAGATATTCATTACATTTTCTTTGAATCCCTAGTAAGTCCCAAACTGGCGACCACTATTGCCAATGAAACTGGCGCCCAAACCCTGGTCTTTGACCCTATCGAAGGCGTCACCCAGGAAGCGGCTGCTTCGGGCACGGATTACTTCTCAATCCAGAAAGACAATTTGCAGAATCTGCGCCGTGCACTAGACTGTAAGTAATGACCCAGCCACTCATTAGCCTGACTGACGTAAAATTTGCGTATCGAAGCGCGCCTGTATTAGCGCACATTAACCTTGATGTGTTGCCTGGTGACTACGTGGGCGTGATTGGGCCTAATGGCGGCGGAAAAACAACGCTGCTCAAACTCATGCTTGGTCTGCTCCATCCCAGTCAGGGTGAAGTGCGTCTTTTTGGCAAAACTCAAGCCGATTTTAAAGAACGCTGGCGCATTGGCTATGTGGCCCAGCATGTTGCCACTCAGGAAACGAAAATCCCTATGACGGTTGAAGAAGTCGTTTCTTTGGGGCGGGTCAGCCGAGCGGGCCTATTTAGCTTTTTGAATGCCAAAGACCGCCACGCGGTGCAAGCGGCAATGCGCAAAGTGGATATCTACGCCCTCCGCAAACGGGTAGTTACCGAACTTTCTGGCGGCCAGCAACAGCGGGTCTTTATTGCCAAAGCCTTGGCGGCCGAACCAGAAGTGTTGATACTGGACGAGCCAACTGTCGGCATTGATATTGCTTCCCAGGATGCCTTTTACCAATTACTTGCCAAGCTAAATAAAGAAGATAAACTCACGCTCATTATGGTTTCGCACGATATCGACGTGGTGGTGAACGAAGTGACTAAAGTGGCCTGCATTAATCAAACCTTGATGTATCATGGAGCGCCCAAAAAGTTTGTCGATGGCGATTACATGGGTAAGCTCTATGGAAAGGCACGCAGGTTTATCCTGCACGGGCATTAGTATGTTAGAGATTTTTACCTACTCCTTTATGCTTCGGGCTTTTGCCGCTGGCCTGGCCATTGCGGTGGCTGCGCCGTTGATTGGCACTTTTCTGGTGGCCAAGCGTTACGCCCTAATTGCGGATAGTCTTGCGCATATCTCCTTGGCCGGTGTCGCTGCTGGTGTACTGATTGGTATTAATCCGCTACTGAGTGCATTGGTGGTGGCGCTCTTGGCCGGTGTGGCGATCGAGAAGCTACGGGCCAGTGGCCGACTCAGTGGTGAAGTGGCCTTGGCCATGTTCCTTTCTAGTGGCCTGGCGATTGCCGTGGTATTGATTGGCCTGGCGCAGAAAGTTAACATCGACCTGTTTGCCTATCTGTTTGGCAGTATTACCACTGTCCAAACAAGCGACTTGTGGCTCATTCTGCCCTTGGCGGGCGCGATTGTGGCCCTGACTATCCTTTTGTACAAAGAACTCGCCTATGTGTCTTTTGATGATGAACAGGCGCGGGTGAGTGGCCTTCCGGTTAATGTTCTGAATTTGGCGCTTGTGCTGCTGGCGGCCACCACCGTGGTAGTTGCCTTGCGCGTCGTCGGTGGCCTGCTCATTGGGGCGATGATGGTTATTCCTGTGGCCGCAGCCATGCAGGTGGCGCGCAGTTTTCGGACAACCATGATTTACGCAGTTGGCTTTGGGGTGCTGGCGGTGATCATTGGGCTCTTTGCCGCTTTTTACTTGAATTTGGCAGCGGGCGGGACAATTGTGGTGACCGCCTTGTTGCTCTTTGGGTTGGCGTTGGTGTGGCGAAAGCTCTAGACTGTGCATCGTTTGAAGTTCATCCAGCGTGAGCAGCAAGCCGAGAACATCTTTGCGCATACCTTTGCTGTAAGCGAACCAGTGGAATGGACCGCTGGCCAGTCGATTCGGCTCGAAGTTGATGGCATCTATGGCCCAGAAGAGCGCCGCTTTACGATTAGTTCCGCACCTTTTCAGAAGGTCATCACGATTGTGACACGCATGAGTGACAGCATCTTCAAGCAAGCGCTTGCCCGTTTGCATGTGGGTGATGAAGTGCGCGGCTATGATATCAAGGGTAATTTTGTGTGGCCAGACCATAAGGGGCCGCTTTTATTTTTGGCAAGTGGCATGGGTATTACCCCCTACTATTCTATGCTACAGCAACGCATCCATGCGCAACTTGCCCCGCAGGTCACACTGGTGCATGCAGCGCGGAAAGGAGAACTCCTTTTTGCCAAGCAATTTCGCGAGTGGGCACACCACCAGCCAAGCTTTCGTTACGTGGCCCTGGAGGGTGAAAGATTGACCGCAGCAACCGTTGCCACGCAATTTCCCGAATTTCTGCAAGGCAGTATCTTTCTTTCAGGTCCGGGAGCCATGGTTCGGGAAGTAGCGACTGAATTGCGCGAAGCATATCACCTGGCTGAGGGTCAATTGCATCAAGATCAATTTACCGGGCGTTTATTGCGCGATGACTAGTCTTCGTCTAAAAAGAACAGCGCAATTGCGGCAAAGATAAGGGCAATATCCCGAAAGGTAATTGCAAACAGATTAAAGTTGCCCACCACAATGCCTGCCAAGGTGGCGGCACACAGCGCGGCTACATATCGTACGTACACGCCGCTAAGCAACCAGGCGGCCAAGAGTAATTCATAGACCGAGAAGAATTTTAACAGAGTAGTTGCGGCAACATGGTCGGTGAGCACAGTGGGTAGATAGCCGACCCAGTCGTTCGGATTGGCAAATGACGCAATGGCGGCGTACATAAAGATAATTGCCAGGCCCATACGCAGGGATATGGCGGCAAGGCGAGGTGAACGCAGCGTAAGCTTCATGCTTTCTTTATACCATACAGACGATGATATTTATACAGCAATAGTGCCACCAACGAGATACCATACAGATACCAAAGAATAGCAAACCAACCTTCTTGCAGCGTACTGCCCAGTCGCAGGCCATGGTAAAACACGCCCAGCATCGCCAGGTCACTTGCGGCGCTGACATAGTGCCACCAAGGACGGTTTTCGTACCAGCGCCACAGTTCGTAGGCTAAAAAGATACAGAGGTTAACGAGTCCCAAAGTGGCAATCCAGCCCATGGCTGGGGCCACATAATGACCCAAGTAACTGCCAGGAGGCAAACCAAAGCCATCGTGCCAGAGTTGCCAGATCAGCAGACCAGGATGGAGCAATAGCGCAACGAGCACCACAATACTGGTGACTTGAAAATAAGTGCGTAGCGCTTCTTTCTCAACGCCCAACTTGAGCCGGGCAAACCCGACCACATAGTGGGCCCACATGACACTGAAGGCGATCAGTCCAAGAAGTGGAAATAATTGGTAAGAAGAAAAACCGGTAAACTGCCAATGTAGATAGCCGCCCCAGGCGAGCACTGATAAGAGTATTACTAAGCTACTCAACGCCCAAGCGAGGGTCTGCGCTGATTGCCGCCTAGTCTTCATACCCCATTTCCAAAACGTTGCGTTTTCACGCACAGGGTATTTTGTTTTGCCTCCAAAATACCCGGGTTTTGGAAATGGGGTATGAAGGATAGGCGAGAGAATAGGTAGTCCATACTTGACATACTACCTGCAAACGACGGACTATTAAACTAGTTAAAGGAGAAAATGCGATGAGTAAAGCAGGAAAATTAGTTATTGCCCTGGTGATCGTTGTCATAATTGCCATTGGTGGGTTCATGCTCCTGAGCGGTGATGATAAGAAGAAGGATGACAGTAATGCGACAACCGGCTCGAGCGCAACTCCGACACCTTCCCCGGTAGGTGAAAGTGCACCAATGCCATCTCCCGCTGCTGAAGCAATTGCGGTTACTATTACCTATAATGGCAATAGTTTTAGCTCGTCTGCCAGTACGATGAAAGCTGGTGGCAAGGTAAAAGTGGTGAATCAGTCGAATGTAGTGCTTGATTTTGATTCTGACCCGCATCCTGTGCACACCAACAATACTGAGCTGAATGTGGGCGATATTGAACCAGGGCAGAGTAAGACATTTACCATTGCCAAAACGGGAACTTGGGGCTACCACAACCACCTCAATGCCCGCCAGAGTGGCAGCATTACGGTTGAATAGGGTATAATACCTCTGATATGCGATTACTGAACGGCGCAGATGTTGCCAGTTATATTGTGGAGCGCCAAGCCAAGCAGGTGAGGGCCTTACGTCAGGCGCACCATATTATTCCGCGCTTGGCAATTATTCTTAATAATGATGACCTGGCTTCGGAAAAATATGTCAATCTCAAGAAGCATTATGGCGAAGATGTCCTCATCGAGGTTATTATCGAAAAAGTTGCCACTGTTGACGAAGTGCTGACCGTGATCGATCGCCACAATGCCGACCCACTGACCCATGGCATTATTGTCCAGGTGCCGATTGCCGATGAAGGGCGCACTGATGAGGTTCTCCAGCGTGTTGCCCCGGAAAAGGATGTTGATGGCCTGGGTTCCCACGAATTTTTTGACCCCGCGACGCCCACGGCTATTTTGTGGCTTCTTGCCAGTTATAACGTTGAGCCACGAGGTAAAAAGGTGGTTGTTATTGGGGGTACTGGTCGGTTAGTGGGCGCACCATTAGTGCGTATGTTGCAAAGCACTGGGGTTAAAGCTGTGGTTGCCGGACGCGACAGTGCGCTTGGCGAAGTATGCGCGGATGCGGATATTATCATCACGGCTGCCGGTGTGCCGGGCCTTCTGACAAGTGAGTTTATTCCTCAAAAAGCAGTGGTTGTGGACGCAGGTACTACTAGCGAAGGTGGCGTGCTCAAAGGCGATGTTGCTGACGAAGTGTACCAGACCCGTGATGACCTGAGTATTACGCCAAAAAGAGGCGGGGTGGGTCCGCTCACTGTTGTCGCTTTATTTGATGCCGTGATCCAAGCAGCGCGGCGCGTTGCCAGTCAGCAAAAAGACGCAGCTTAGTCTTTTTTAAGTTCAGCGAGCGCTTTTTTGACATGCTCAGTGACCTGGCTTGGTGTCAGTTCAGCTTTCACAATGTAGGAGTGGATATTCAATCTCGACAGATCCTTGGGTGCTTCTTCTTCGCCCAGATTTGTCAGAATGATAACCGGGACGTGCTTGCCCCAGGTATGCTTGCGCATTTCTTCAAGTGCTTCGTCGCCTGACATTTCAGGCATTTTGAGATCAAGGAGGATAATGTCCGGGTGCATGTCGCGCACCAGGGCGACACCAAAACGGCCATTGGCTGCAGTTTGTACCGTGAAGCCTTCGCTCTCGAATTTCATCCGGTACATTTGAGCAATGACTGGATCGTCTTCGATGATTGCTATGGCGTATGATTTTGCAGACATCTTAATTTCACAATAGCATTAATATACAGAAAAGCAAGAGTGTAAGAACAGAAAAATTAATAGCTTGCAAGCTTATATCTTTTATGGTATAATCAGGCCATCAGATTAATTTTATAGTGTATGTCTACTCCTGTCTTAGTCTCAAAACACTTCTCCGCCTCTGCTCTTAATGCCTTAAAATACCCCACGCCCTTTATACTGTTCGATACTGAACGGGTTGAAAAGAACTACCAAAACCTCCGATCTGCGCTGAAAAATGCGCAGATTTTTTATGCGCTTAAGGCTAATCCGGACATGGTCGTGGCTCGGCGGCTGCTTGATCTGGGAGCGAGCTTTGAGATTGCGTCGCTAAACGAGTTGCATCTTTTACGCCGTGTGGGGGTTAATCCTCAGGATGTGATGTATAGCAATCCAGTGAAGCCAGCCAGTCATATTAAGGGCGCTTTTGAGTTGGGACTTTCGCGCTTTGCGTTTGATACGTCGCACGAACTGGAAAAACTGGCCCATTTTGCCCCTGGCAGCTCGGTCTATCTGCGCATGGCTGTGAATGACAAAGATAGTACCTTTCCGCTTTCCAAGAAGTTCGGCGCTGATCCTCAGGATGCGGTAATGCTGCTCAAGTTGGCTCGTGAACTTGGCCTCAAGCCATATGGACTTACCTTCCACGTTGGGTCACAGTCCTTGAACCCCAACATGTGGGAATCGGCCATTGCTGAGGCTGGTACGGTGATGCGCAAACTGCAGCAAGAAGGCATTACCCTGGAAATGCTTGATATTGGCGGCGGCTTCCCGGCGGATTATGGCGAAGAGCGCCCCGCGCTGCAGGAGATTGGTGACCGAATTCATTTGGCCCTACAAGAATATCTACCCTACCCAGTTACGCTGGCGGCTGAGCCTGGCCGCAGCATGATTGCTGACGCTGCAGTAATTGCGGCTACGGTTATTGGGCGGGCCGACCGTGGTGGGAAGCACTGGCTTTATCTAGATGTCGGTGCCTTTAACGGCCTGATGGAACCATTGGAAACAGCTAATCGCTTTATTTACCCTATGAGCACTTCGCTGGACGAAAGGGAAGGCGTGCCTATGACTCCCTACACCCTCACTGGTCCCACCTGCGACACGCAGGACACTATTTATTACGATTTCGACCTACCTGCCAACATCGAGGTAGGGGACCGGCTGTATTTCCATTCGGCGGGAGCATATACCACGGCCTATGCCTCCTCCTTCAATGGATTCGGCCCGCCGGATGTCAGATACGTAGATAAGAGAAAGGACTAATACCATGGCGCCACCACTTCACGAGACAGCATTCACAGGAACAGAGACTGAAACGCGGGAAGAAGGGGGTGCCGAAGAGGGGGAGCGCTTGGTAAAAGGAGCGCGAACCGTGAGCGTCCCCTACGGCACGCCTGAATTTACGGCCGCCCAGGAGTTAGAGTGGAGGGGTTTCCGCCAGGAGGGTTATACGGATAAAGGGGGTGATGTGAGGCATTTGGTAGAATATGAAACCTACGACCCTCGTAGCTTGATTGCCGTTGACTATGACCCTGACGGTAAGATCAGAGGGGTGCTTCGTCAAATATATAGCGAAGCCTACTTTACCAATAAAGTCCAAGGGACCGTAGGGTTCAAGACATTAGATGATTTTGCTGCCAGTGGCCATCTTTGGCCAAATTGGCAGGAGATTGTGCAGGCTGAGCCACACGAAATTATTGAAATAGGGACAATTTTTGTTCCTCCGGAGAACCGTCATAGTATGTTGAGCATTGGTGCCAGGCTCTATCGCCAGACTTATTTGGATGCAATGAGCCGGGGGATTACCCGCTATCTGGCCAGTACCGACGCTGGCCTCCTGGCATTCTACCGTGAGCACAATTTCTTTGACCTGCATGATATTGGTGAGACCGATCCTACATATATGGGCTCTCCAACCACACCTGGGGTGGGCAATCTTACGGAATTTGCCGACTTTTTGCGCAGGAAGAACCCCGACTTCTTCAGAAAAGTTATTGAAGGGATTTTTGATTAGTCGACAGGTGGGCTACGTTGCGCTTATAATGAATCTAATGCAAGGTTCACGAAATTGAATTATGACCTTATAGTTCTCCTCTCGGCAACCACGACCATCTCGGTGTTGGGCCTGACTATCTTTGCCCGCAATACTCGTTCCAAGGCGAATTGGGCGTTTTTGCTGGTAGCAATCTCGGTGGCCATGTGGTCAGGTTCTAATTATCTGGCCGACCACGCAGGCAGTCTGGTGCTCAACGAGTTTTTTACGCGCGCCGCATTTGTGACGGCCAGCTGGATTGGTATTGGCTTCCTTTTCTTTAGTTACGTGTTTCCACTCGACAAATTGCGGCAACGGCAGGTGCTAGAGATGGCCGTGGTCTTTGTGCTCTTTAGTATTTTCTCTGGCTCAAACCTGGTGCTGACTCATGTAGAGCGAATGGCTGTGGGTACGGGCGTGGCGCTCATTACCGGACCTTTGTATGTTGGTTATGGAATTATCTTTTTAGGCCTGATTATCTGGGCGCTCTCAAATCTCTTCCAAAGCTATAAGGTGTCCAATTCGCTCCATCGCAACCAGATCAAATTTATTGCCTTTGGGATCAGTATGAGCACCCTAATTGGGGTAAGTACTAACCTGGTACTGCCTGTGGTGATCGGTAACTGGGCAACGTCGCGCTTTGGTCCTGTGGCCGCAGTGTTTTTTGTAGCCACGCTGGGCTACGCCATTGTGCGCCGCCGCCTTTTTGACATTCGCCTGGCTCTGGCGCGCTCCATTACCTATCTTCTATCACTGGCAACGATTACCGTATTTTATGTGGCCATTATCTTTACTTCAGCAACCAGTTTATTAGATGGGCAGCTGAGCGCAGTTACCTTGAGCAGCAAAGTGTACTTTATCGTGGCAGCTATTTTTGTGGCCATTACCTTTAATCCATTGAAGCAGTTCTTTGCGAAGTTTACTCGCCGCATCTTCTTTCATGACATTTACGAGACCCAGGTAGTGCTGGACCGTCTTACCTCACTGGTGGTGGGAACGGTTGATTTAGACAAACTTATCTTGGGCGTGAGCCGTTTAATGCATGAAACCGTGCGACCGCAATTTGTCAAAGTAGTGCTGGTGGACGCTTCTAAGCGAATTACCTACGTGAAGGCTGGGAGCTCGGCAATTCCTTTTGGGGAAATTGTCAAAGGTGCGACCACATTTAAATCCCGGTCGCTCTTGATTGCAGACGAATTGGCAGTAGAGGGCCATAAGTTTGCCGAAGTACTGTACGATTCAAATATTGGCCTGGTGGCCCGTTTGCAAACTTCCCGCGAAGTGGTGGGTTTTGTGCTTTTTGGCACCAAGAGCAATGGCTCAGTCTTTACCAACCAGGATGTAAATCTTGTGCGTATTGTCAGTGACGAGCTGGCCATTGCGATTCAGAATAGTCTGCGCTTTAAGGAGATCAAGAAGTTCAACAACACCTTGCAAGAACGTATTGACGAAGCCACGCTGAAGCTGCGCGAGACCAACAAAAAGCTGCGAGCCTTGGACGAAGCCAAGGATGAGTTTATTAGCATGGCTTCGCACCAGATGCGCACCCCGCTTACTTCGGTGAAAGGCTATATTTCGATGATCCTAGAAGGCTATGGCGGTCCGCTCAAGCCTGAACAGCGTAAGTTGCTTTCCGAAGCCTACAACAGTTCGCAGCGTATGGTGTATTTAATTGCTGACTTCTTGAGCGTTTCGCGTATCCGTACAGATAAATTCACGATTGAGCCCAAACCGGTGCGTCTGACCGAAGTAATTCAAGACGAAATTAACCAGCTTAAAGTGACGGCGCAGAACCGTGGCCTTCAGTTGCTCTATACGGCGCCAACTCATTTTCCACTTCTGATGTTGGATGAGGAGAAGATGCGCCAGGTGATTATGAACCTAATTGATAACGCTATTTACTATACGCAACCTGGTGGTGCGGTGACCGTGACGCTTGCAACTACTGATAAAGAGATTGTCTTTAGGGTCCAGGACACTGGCGTCGGCGTGCCCAAGGACGAACAGCATAAACTATTTGGGAAATTCTTTAGGGCGGCCAATGCGATCAAGATGCGCCCTGATGGCACGGGCATTGGTCTCTTTCTGGCTCGCAAAATTGTGGCCCTGCAGGGTGGAGCCATGATCTTTGAGTCAAAAGAAGGTAAGGGCAGTACTTTTGGCTTTCGCTTTGCCCGGCACAAACTTCTAGTTGACGATGGTAACGATAAGCCAGCTTATTAGCACAGCGATGGCAGCCAGGATGGAACGGAAGATCGCAATGCGCTTGTTCTCTTTCCACCAGGCTTTGAACGCGCCTTCTTCCGTAACGGAATAGCGAGTGACGCGGGGGCCAGTTGCGGCGTCCGGGCCATGATAGGCTTTGTTGCGTTTTTTAACAGTCTTGCGGTTGCTCATAATTGTATGATACCAAAAACCCGCCCCTTAAGGGAGCGGGAGTGTGTTTTTTAGAAGTTATTGTCGTTTGCGAAGCAAGCGGGCAATGAGATTGCGGCGGCTACTGTTCCAGTAATAACCAACTCCGGCAAGTGAGCCGAAACCAAGGGCGCCAAATGCATCAGCAGCACCAGTGGCAGGGAGTTCGGTTTTGGCAGGTGCAGGAGCGCTGGTGAGGGTAACGGTTGGTGCCGGGACATTTACGGTAATTGGAGTGGGAGTGGGCGTAGGAGGCGTTGGGGTAGGTGTTGTGGTCGCTGGGTTGACTGTAATTTTGGCCGTACAGCTCTTGGTTTCAGTCTTGCCAGCCACGGTAAAGGTAGCGGTAGCTTTGATGGTATAAGTGCCCGGCTTGGCAAAGGTGTGAGGGACAAGGGTAGCGCCACTTGTCTTGGTGACCGAAGCTGTGCCGTCACTAAAGGAGTAGACAACTGTTTTGAGCTTGGCATCGCCCACTACCGGAAGGGTGGTGTGGAAAGTATAGCTGTCACGATCTACCTGCGTTGGTACAAGCGCCTTGCAGAGGGCATCGGCAGTCACGGTCGTTTTGGGTTGGTCAAAGCCAACAGGGTTGCCACAGGCCATAATGATGGCGGCTTCGGCTTTGCCATTTTTATCCAGTACGACAAGTGCTTCCAGGCTTTCCTGGGCAAAGGAGATTGAGGTCGAGCGCCAGTAGTAGGTAGTGTCGTTAATCACTTTCTTGGTTGAACCAGGCAAATATTCGCGACCAAGGCTCCAGGCATTGGTGCCAACGACTTTGTTGTTGACCACTACGCGACCATCTTTGTGCACGGTGCCGCGAACAGCATTCTCTTCAAAATATTTCAGGCGAGCGCTGTTCAGCTTGTAGATGTCGTCGAGGTCGCCACTGCTGTTTGCCTTCACTTTGTTGGCAAAATCAGCTGCGCTGGTCACTCCGCCTTTGATAATGTCATTGCTAGTGCCTTCGGCTGCGGTTGCGGGCATCTGGCTCGTCAGTGCGGCAAAGGCCACCAAGGTGGTAATTGCGCTTACGAACACGGCCATTAAGATTTTATTACTGCGACCAAATTGGACGATATGACGAATATTTTTTGAGTACGGCAAATCTTCTCTCCTGACTGATGTTATTACTATACTGACAGTTATTTTGACAATCGTCAATAAAGGTTTGAGGTAGATGTGAGATACTAGAGACATGGATACGCCACAGTTACCACCTTTAATTGATCAGCCCATCAAAGCTGGTTTTCCCAATCCTGCCGAGGACGCTCAGGCGGGCAATCCGCTTGATCTTAACCAACTGGTGCTCAAGCACCCGGCGGCCACTTTCTATTTGAAGGTGGAAGGGGATTCGATGCAGGGCATTGGGCTCAAAACAGGCGATGTGGTGGCTGTTGATCGTTCGCTGGAACCGCGCCATGGCGATGTGGTAGTGGCTGCGGTCAATGGCGAATTTACGCTCAAGCGTCTCAAAAAAGAAACAGGCAAGGCCTGGTTGGTTGCTGAAAATCCCCAGTTTGCACCCATTGCCTTGCATGAAGCAGATGATGCGGTGATCTGGGGAGTAGTGACCTATGCTATCCAAAAGCTCCGCTAAGCCGCCTGTGTTTGCGCTGGTTGATTGCGACAATTTTTTTGTCAGCTGTGAACGGGTGTTTCGGCCAGACCTTTGGAAAAAACCAGTCGTGGTACTGAGCAACAACGACGGCTGCATTGTGGCGCGCAGCAATGAAGTAAAGGCTTTGGGTGTGCCCATGGGCGTGCCCTATTTCAAAGTGCGCGAGGAACTAACGCGTCATCAGGTGGCTCTATTCTCAGCCAATTTCTCTTTGTATGGTGATTTTTCCCAACGAGTAGTGGGACTACTTGAAGCTGCTTCCCCAAGTGTGGAGGTCTACTCTGTGGATGAGTCATTCTTGGAATTGAGTATGTTACCAATTACCAATTACACAGCCTGGGCGCTGGAGCTGCGCCATAAAATTGGCCAATGGTTGGGCATCCCTGTCTCTATTGGCATCGCTCCTACTAAAACATTGGCCAAAGCAGCGGCCGAGCATGCCAAGCACACTCCAGCTCTGGGTGGTGTACATTCACTGGTAGCCGATGAGCGCTGCAGTACTACCCAGGCTACTCAAAAAAAGATGGATCTTTTGCATGCAACACCGGTAAGAAGTGTCTGGGGCGTGGGATGGCAAACCGCGCCAAAGCTGTATAACCGAGGCGTAAAGACTGCCTTTGACCTCTCTGAGGTGCCGGATGCTTGGGCTAAACAACAGCTGACCGTGCGAGGTCTTACTACTGTCCAAGAATTGCGTGGTGAGCCGCAGTTGCCAATTGACGCCGTGGCCCAACCTCAGCAGACCATGGCAGTGACGCGCACTTTTGCCAAGCGTCTGCATACCCAGCATGAACTCGAAGGCAATATTGCGAGTTTTGCTGCCAAAGCGGCTCAAAAATTACGTAAATATCAGCAAATTACCCCGGCGGTGGCTGTGTTTGTAGCTGGTGATAGGCATCGGGATGGTGACAGCTATCGGCGGGTATCAACGGTTGTGCCTTTGGTGCAGCCAAGTAATGACACGGCCGTGCTTTTACGTGCCGCCCTTCAAGCCGTTGCCACACTTTATGACCCGGATTTTACCTACCGGCGAGGTGGGGTAGTGCTGCTGGAATTATTGCCCGAACAGGCCCAACAATTGTCTTGGCTTTCGCCCCACCAACCCGCTGATTTGGATCGCCGCCATGACCTCATGCAAGCCATGGATACCCTTAATGAAAAGTACCATACGCGCTTGCTTCATCATGCTGCGGAACCCCTTCAAGGAAAGTTGCGTCACGCGGCTCATTTGAGTCGGGCATATACCACTTCCTGGCAAGATATCCCCAGTGTCGTTGTAAATTAGGCCCTATCTATCATATGTATAACATGTGTATAATTTGTCTCGCTGCCCCAACTCTTGAAGGAACTAGAAATTATGGCATCATCAGAACATCAACGCGACGGCTCATTTGAAGGACCTTCTCTTGAAGTTAGCCGTGCTTATGAAAAAGGTTTCGATGGCCACACCGTAAGTGGCGCATTGGCTCTCACAGCGATTCTTGCTGCTGAACTCATGCCCGTACCAGTTCGGGAAGCGTCTGATGGCCGACGCGAAAAAACTCTTGTTGAGCCTAGTTTTGTTGGCCTTGCCTTGCCAACCGCCCAACTGGTGAACCAGTACTTGCCTAGGCTCACCGAAGATCATCGGGATCGCTACGGCAGCGTTGTTGATTTCAGTCGTAATTTCCCAGACCTTCCTATGGCTGCGCGGAGCGAATTGGTCCATCGAGCTATTTATGGTGATGGAGCCGAACTCCCAGACATCGGTGTCATGACCGAAGGTGTGGTTGAAGTGCATCGCGGTAAGGGTTTAGTAGTGAGCTGGACTCACGGCGCTGCGGCTGCAGAGCTTCTGGACTTACTCCCAGATTCAGCAAGAGAAGCAATTTTGAAAGAGCGCCAGGACAGCGCTGCGCAAGGCGTGTATAAGCTACAGTCGCTAGGTCGCCCTGGCCCGCAAGTGTTACAGGGCGCGGTTGACTTATCTTCCCTGGCAGCGGCGCCTGCCCTCCAGATAGATAGGCCTCGGGAAGAGATCTTTGGCGCACCTGCTCGGCCTGCAAGCAGTCCTGATCAGCTGTACGCGTGGCTAGAAGGGGATTTGCAACGTGATGGTCGTGGTGTCTATGGTCCTTCACGTCGGCACCTTCGTGTGGCACCTGAGCCTGGTGAAGTTTCGAAACTAGAAGCCGCACAGGGCTTGGCTGCGCCAGAAGTGGTTGCACCTGCTCCTGTAAATGGGGAGACTCCAAAGCTTTCGCTCGTACCTGAACTGCTGCAAGAGTCAGAAGAAGGCGCCTCGGTCAAAACCCGGCCAACAAGAACGCTTGATGTCGCTGTTGCTACCGAAGCAGCCTTGCGCAGCGAACCAACTGCAGAACGTATTATGGCCATGAACCGCCAGCTGGCTCATGAAGCAATTGCGGCCGCGCTTCATGAAGCGCCAGTCTGGACAACATCGGTTCGGAAAATGGTCAAGATGATCATGAAATCGGTTATTGCCTTTGAAAAGAGCGGTCGTGAACTGGCTGATGAGAACCAAGACAGGCGTGTTCGGTTTGGACTCAATATTCTTCTTGAACGGCATGGACGTTGGTGGCACCCTGATGCCTGGCGCTGGAATCACCGTCGAGAAATACGTCGTCGTATTAAAAACGCGCTTCTTTTGCCCTCTGACGCGAGGCCGCACATCATTGTCGCCATTGATCCCTCATATAAATACAGCCGCAACAAAAGAGATCGAAAAGCCACACACGGCGTCGCGCTTAACATGCCAGTTAAAATGAAAGATGAGCCAGAGCCTACTCAAGGGCTAGGGGAAGGTTTCTTTGAGGGTGAACTTGAGTACTTCCCACCACCGCCAGTAGCTACTGCAGAGCAGAAGCGGTACCGAGTTCCTCCATCCTTCGGCGCTGCAGCACAGCAGCCGCCACGTCCAGCGGAAAGGTCGTTCGTGGCCCCGGTGGCGTTTATTGGGTCATCCGGCGTGCCATCAACTACTTCTGGTGCTTGGACATCGTCAGCGCACCCTGTGCAACCCTCTGTGCCTGAAAACCTACCTGATAATGTACGCCGCATTGGTCATCCGCCACGTCCTGACCAAAAAATTAACCCATGGCAACCACCACATTAGGACTTGGCTATTTGCAGTAAATCTGCTATAATCACTCTGTTTTGAGGCTTGCTGCGCAAGCTTCGTATGGCCCCATCGTCTAGTGGTTAGGACACCAGGTTTTCATCCTGGCAACCGGAGTTCGACTCTCCGTGGGGTCACCATTGCACGATATACAACATAGAAGACATGGCTCACGCTGTGTCTTCCTTTGTTATAATTAGAATACGAAACGCGAGCTGAAACTCAGAGTTGAATCTCCTGCAGATATTGAGAAGCGAATCGATGGAAATCGGCCGCAGTCACGGAGGATGAAGTATGAAAAAACAATTCTTACTCTCAGCTGCACTACTTGCATTATTTATATTTACTGCAGGTGTGCCATCGCCGCTTTATGGAATTTACCAGCAAGAATGGCATTTTTCTGCGCTCATGCTCACGATAGTGTTTGCAGTCTATGCCCTCTCCTTCGTGGTTGCGTTGTTATTCATAGGCCGCTTATCTGACTATGTTGGGCGCCGGCCGGTACTTATTGCAGTGCTTGCTATAGAAGCAATCAGCATGCTGCTATTCACTTTTGCAGATGGAACCGCCATGCTCATCATTGCTCGATTGCTACAAGGCGCTGCAACCGGTATCGCCTCGGCGACACTTAGTGCACGATTACTTGATACGCAGCCAACCGATAGACCTGGTTTAGCAGGCCTTACTACAACTATTGTGCCCGTCACCAGTATAGGTTCCGGTGCATTTGTGGCAAGTTTGTTCGTAAGCTATATGCCGTGGCCAACTCATCTTATTTTTTGGATCATTGCTGCCATATCAATTGTTCTAATAATCGCGTTATTATTAAGCAACGAAACGAATACACGTCAGCGTGGTTGGCAACAGGCACTGATACCAAAAGTCCTTTTACCCGCTACGACTCGCCCAACGTTACGGGCTCTAGGGCCGAGCCTTGTTGCGTGCTGGGCATTGATTGGGTTCTATCTTTCGCTCGGCCCGTCAATCGCAACAACACTACTACACGATCACGGCCATTTATTGGGCGGGATCCTGGTGTTTGGATTGACAACGCCAGGGGCGCTTTGCATGTATTACTTTAGGAAATGGGACAATGGCAAACTGGTCACAACGGGGAATGTACTTGCTTGCCTCGGACTTCTTGTGACGATATTTGGTATGCTTATTTCTTCTCCAATATTATTTCTCGTTGGCACAATCATCGCTGGTACCGGCTTTGGCCCAGCTTTTATGGGTTCATTCAAAAGTATTATGGCTCATGCCACAGCAAATAATCGCGCAGGCCTGGCATCGGCAGTATATATAATTTCATATATTGCTTTTGGCTTACCAGCTGTAACCGCAGGTTTATTCTTGAATTTATTCAGCCTGCAAGCTGTAGGGTTAGTCTATACGTCTGTGGTATTTTTGCTGTACATCTTTACACTGTTTGTAAAGTACGGGAGAGGTTCGGCTAGCATTGGCTAGCTCACGCACTGTTTATTCAAATCAATGCTGATTGCGGTATTTAACTATCTTTGCCCGATTGCCGCAACGCTCCATGGAGCACCATTTTCGCTTGCCTGGCCGAGAGCTATCAATAAATAGTAACGGGCAATGAGCGCCAGCACACTGTCGGATTGGCAAATTAGCTCGCTGAGAAAATAGCTCAATAGCATCACGAGCTATTGTTGCTAGCGCAGACTGAGCGCTGACCGGTTGTTGCCAAAATTTCCGTACATTATATTGATCGAGTACAGGCACTAGCGGAGTTGTGGCCGCCATGTTGTTGATTGTAGCTATATCTTTCGGCAATGGTGCGTCGCTTCCTCGAAGGGCGTTGGCTGTTCGCCAGAGCGCTCCTCTTAGTTCATGAGCAAGGCGTACATCAGTTCGTGAAGCAACGGCACGTTCTAAAGATAATTCACTCATTGCAAGCCACGCTGCCAAGTCTTCGGGAGTATGCAGTCGCTCAAAAACTTTATATTCACCCTCGCCGCCGCTCTGAGCGAAATCCAAACTCAAGCGACCCGAGATGAATAAAGTTCGTTCGAGCCATGGTTTATTTTCGTTCTGCTCTCTTAAGGCAACAATATCGATCATTTGTAACCAGTATATATGGTTACAATTCATTTTCAATTCTGTTACGCTAAGAGTATGAATATAGCCCACATCAACCCAGACACCATGCACAAAAACCCCGCCTTCTCCCAGGCAGTAACCGTTAGTGGTTCAAGCAAACTAATATTTATTGGCGGCCAGAATGGCGTAGGTAAAGATGGTCAGCTGGTAGGCGAGGACTTTGCCTCACAAACGGAGCAAGCTTACAGAAATGTCCTGGCCGCGCTCGAAGCTGCTGGAGCAACGCAAGAAAACGTCGTCAAACTTACTATCTACGTGGTCCAAGGACAAGATATCCGTGATGGCTTCGCGGCTGCTCAAAAAGTGTGGGGCATGCATCCTACAACTGTTAGCGTGCCGATTGTAACGGCTCTTGCTTATCCTGGTGCACTGGTAGAGATTGAAGCTGTAGCTGCAGTAGAAGCTTAATTATGGATAAAGCCATTAGTTACGTAGCACTCTTGCGCGGAATTAACGTAGGAGGCGCCAATAACGTCAGCATGGCAGCCCTAAAGACTACATTTGAACAGTTGGGCTTTGCCAATGTGCGTACATATATAAACAGCGGGAACCTATTATTTGAATCTGATGTTACTGATGGTAGAAAACTTGAAGCCACCATCGAAACGGCAATCGCTCAGCATTTTCCCGCCCCAATCCGGGTTATGGTACGCAGCGCCTCCCAGATGACTGCAATTATGGCTCATATACCAAAAAGCTGGGACGACCCAACCGACAAGAGATGCAATGTAATCTACCTGAGTCACGACATCGACAAACCGAGCCTCGTCAAAGAATTCGAGCCGAAGCCCGATATAGAGGAATTGCATTATTTTTCGGGTGTACTCTTTTGGTCGGCTCAGTTAAGTGACCTCACGAAAAGTAGAATGATTAAAGTGAGTAGCTCGCCGTTGTATCAGGATATGACTATTCGCGGACTTAATACGACGCGTAAGCTCTGCGAGATGCTGCGTAAGAGTTGAAATCTTTTTATTCCTACCTTCGTTACGAGTCCGGTTCTCGAAATGGGATCGAGGCCGGGTGCTAGCTCTGAGCTAAAAACTCTTGCCTTCCTCGTCCTTAACTCTTATGCTTAATTCAAACTGAGGGTAGGAGAAAAGAAAAATGAAAAAGGGCTTCAAAAAGCTCGGCAACCTTGTAACAGGGAACCGGAGCGGCTATTTCCATTACCGTAAAGGCGCGGTGCGGGCACGGAGCGTGAGTGTTTTTCGCTGTAGCGTACTGTTGTTTATCGTCGTTGCTGTGTTATTGACATCGGTAGGAAGTGGCACATTAGAGTTAGCTGCAAACTATATCACCAAGCATTATCTGTGGAAACCTAAAGCCCTGGTGGCTGATGCCCCGGTAGTGGCGGAACCTGCAAAACAAGAGGGTGTGCGCTCTATAAAGGAGCAAAAGCTTGCACCAGCCATCGAACAGGAACTTGCCAGCGCCCAAGCGCAAAAGCGTGCTATGCCAGATGCGAGTGTGGCTAAAAGTGACCCCAGTAACTTTGCCAAGCCAAACCCAAACCGCCAGCGGGTGAGCGAAGATACGGCAAAGCGCACCGAATTCACCACCGAATATGTCAATAATGACGGCACGCGCACCATAAGTCAGTCTTTAGTAGAGCCGCTTAACTTCCAAGAAAACGGCCAGTGGAAAAAGGTAATATCCCAAGCGACAGAGGATCTGCAGTATCGGTCGGCCAAGCCAACTGTGGAGCCGCTTGGTGCGGATAGCTTGCTGGCAAATCCAGTACCTAAACTGGCGCAAGGCGCACAGGCTTTTAATCTCAAAACAGGAAAAAATACCGCCAAAGTAAAGCCTCTTAATGATGGCATCACGCTTTCGGTGGAAGGCAAGGAGTTCTCTGTCTCACCGCAAGCCACGCGCAACATAAAGCCACGCGTCAAAACTCTCACAGACGGCACGCCGCGTGTTGTGTACGAAGACGCATGGGCTGGTGTGGATATGTTTTACACTCTTACCGGCACTGAGTTCAAGGAAGAACTTATCCTCAAGAACCATAAAGTGCCTACGGACTTTAGCTTTATCTTGCCTGGCGGGACGCTGACGGCACATCCGGAACAGCCGGGAGCATTGTTATGGCAAAAAGACGGTCGCGCTATTACAATTCCGGCGCCAACTGTTGCAACGCACGCCGCAGGCGTACAAGGAAGTGCGTCCTATGTGAGCCAAAAAGTCGAAGCTGGCAACAAAGTGACTATCTCGGTAAGTCCCGAATGGCTGGCAGCCCAAAAGCCAGAAGCTTTTCCGGTTGTTGTTGACCCGACACTTTCGATTTACAGCACTGACTACCGCAGCCTCAAAGGAGACGGTACTATCTGCTGGCCCGGCCAGGGTTGCGGTCAAAGTGCGGGCAAAATGGACGACAGCGTGGGCACAATTTGGCGATTCAGGTACAAAGGCAACTATGACTCAATGCAGGGCAAGGGGATAGTGCATGCCGGACTATATTTGCGAATGTACGAACCAGATGGCATCCATAATTACGGCACTTACGACAACCGCACCTTCTGGGCCAAACCTATGCCCGAGACCTGCACCGGCTTTAGCTGTGTTGACACCAGCTTTGGCACGGGGGTGGGGAATATCGAGTTCGCTAATGAAATTAATGTCACGGATGTATTTACTAATCTTGTAGCTGGCAATGCCTTTGGCCGCGCGCTTCGGGTAAATGGCGAAGAAGATAACAACAACCTTACCTTTAAGATGTTTGATCCGGGGTATACGCTGCTTGATATTGTCTATTACACCCCATCACCGCAGGCGACTCCGGCGACTGATACCTTGGCAGATGGCGCGAGTGTCATTAACCCGCAACCAGAGCTAAAAGTGAATAAGATCACCGACCCCGATGGTCGGGATGTTAATTACATGTTCCGCATTGCCACGGGTACAGATGGCGAAACCAATGCCGTGGCCAGCTCTGGGTGGCTCAAAAATGTCAACAAATGGACCGTGCCTGACGGCGTCTTGCAAGACGGCGTGACCTACTACTGGCGCGTGTACACTTGGACAGGCGGCACGGACATTCCGCAAACTCGGGCTAACTGGGCGCGGTCATTCAGGTTAGACATGCGCACTGGCAAAGATGATACGCAGGCATTTGACACGGCCGGTTCGCTGAGCGTTAACCTGGCCAATGGCAACCTCATTACCAGTGCGAGCGGCCACAGCTCATCGGCATTGGGCGGTAGTTTGGGCGTGAGCATGGACTACAACTCTCCGTATCGTTCGCGCCAAGGTCTGGTGGCTGAATATTGGAACCAAAGCGGCACGACCATGCCGACTACACCAGCGGCTATCACTCGTGTAGAAACCAATGTCGATAACGAATGGAACGATGATTCGCCACATCCGGGCATCATTACCAAAGACAACTTTATGGCGCGCTGGAGTGGCTACTTTGTGGCGCCAGTGGCAGGAACTTACCAGTTTGGCGCCAAAGCCGACGACCGTTGTCGCATTAAGGTCAACAATACTACTGTTACCGATGCGTGGGACACCTACTGCAACAACAGCACTTTTACTTACGGGAGTAGCGTAACGCTTACCGAAGGTCAAGTTGTGCCGATCGCCATTGAATATGCCGAAGTGAGCGGTAACCAGAACATCCAGGTCAAAGTAAAAGGCGCGGTAACCGAGCAGATTATCCCAACAACTTGGCTGCAAACTGGGGTGAAATCTACCTCAACTCGCGGCCTGACTGGCTATTACTTTGAAGACAAAAACAACCACACCTTCCCGACCAACGAAAATGACGCCTTTTTAGTGCGCACTGATTCGCAAATTAGCATGCGCTGGGACGCTGGCTCGCCTGTGGCCAGCGGCCCAGTAAACGACTTCATGACCCGTTGGGTTGGCTACTTTACGGCGCCGACTGCCGGAAGTTACACCTTTGGGGCGATGAGCGACGACGGTGTGCGTATCAAAATTAACGACACCACCACCTACGATAAATGGCGCGATAGTGCGTCCGAAACTGGTTTTGGCACCAGTGTAAACCTTTCGGCTGGCCAAACCGTACCCATTACCGTGGAATATTATGACCATAACGGCGGCGCGGCAATCGACTTGCTGTACAAATTAGATAGTGGCAACGAACAACTCGTGCCTGCAGCCTGGCTGTCGCCCAAAGCCCAAGTATTGCCAGACGGCTGGGCACTTGGCGTGGACGCTGACGGCAACCTGGGCTACGATCGTATAAAGATCAGCCAATCGAGCGTGGTACTAACCGATTCTACTGGCGATACGCATGAATACAAATTTGCCAATGGTGGCTACACCCCACCGGCAGGTGAAGATGGCCAACTAGTGCGCAACAGCGACAGCAGCTTTACCATGACCGAAGCCGACGGCCGTACCTACATTTTTGACCAAACCGGTCGACTCATTTCTACCAGTACGCCGTTAGACGACAAAAAGCCAGCTGCGCTGAAGTATGAATATTCCGGCACGCCTTCTAAACTCACTAAAATTGTGGATGGCGTCACTGCCGACCGCTTTATGAGCCTGCACTACAGCGGCGACAGTGAATGTAGCGGTGCGCCAAGTGGCTTTGACAATGCCGCGCCAGCCGGCATGCTCTGTGCGCTCAAAACCAATGACGGCCGCAAAACCAACCTGTGGTACAAAACTGGCCAACTTGCCCGCATGAGCGAACCCGGCGGCGAAAACACCGACTGGGGCTACGACACGCTGGGCCGCATTGTGCAAGTGCGTGACCCATTGGCCAGCGACGCTATTGCGGCTGGGGTGCGCGCCCAGGATGACACGGTCACCACTCAGGTTGCCTACGATGTACTCGGCCGCGTGAGCAGCGCCACTATGCCTGCACCCACCACTGGTGCAGCGCGCAGTACGCATACCTACGACTACGGCACGGGTAGTACCAAAACGCACGTATCTGGCGCAACCGAACCCAATGGCTTTAGCCGCAAAATGACCTACGACGCCACCTTGCGCACCGTCACTGACACTGACATTGCCAACCTCACCGACACCACTGAGTGGGATGCGGTAAAAGACATGCAACTCAGCAGTACGGATGAAACCGGCTTAAAATCGACCACTATTTACGACGACGAAGACCGCCCCGTCAGCAGCTACGGCCCGGCACCAGCCAGCTGGTTTGGTGCTGACCGCAAGCCGTTGAGTGGCAATGCCAGCCAAACCCCTCGCACTGACACCAACTACGACGAAGGCATGGTTGGTCCCGCCGTCACCTGGTACAACACTAGGCGCAATTCTAACAATGTACCGTACTTCTACGGACCACCAAAAGCGCGCACCACTAACTTCCCAGGTCAAAGCCTGGGCGCCCTTATTGCCGACTTCCGCACCACGGCGCCGCCAGTCACCGTGGAGAGCGGCAACGACAGCTGGGGTTATTCGGCCAGTGGTAAGATCCGCTTTCCGGGCACTGGCACCTACACCTTTAACCTGTGGCACGACGACGCAGTGCGCGTATGGGTCAACGACAACTTAATCCTGGACGACTGGACCTACATTGGTGACAGCCAAAAACAACTCACCGGTGCATTCACGGCCGAAGCCGGCAAACCGTACCGGTTCAGATTTGACTTTGCTAACAAAAATGCTAACTTCCTGCAGGACATGTGGCTCATGGGGCCGGGTATTACTGATCAAAGCGGTACTGGGTTGGGTATTCGCAACTGGCCATTTCTGACACCGGGGTATTCGCTCGCGACGAGTACGAAGACGTATGATGGGATAATAGGTAATCTGGAGACAAGAATCAATTATGGCAGTGCTGTTGAGATGGGTCAGCCTCAGAGTAGCTCTCTTGATCCAACTGGTCTCAATCTCACTACAAGTAGCACATACGAGGCGCAAGGTGCTACTGGCACCTTTATGCGACAAACAAGCAAAACGCTGCCGGGTAATACCACAACCACGTACAGCTATTATGGAGCTACCGAAACGAAAGATGACCCCTGTACATCCGCTGTGGAAAGTTACAAACAAGGCGGTATGCTCAAAACAAAAACAGAAGGAGATCCTGACGGAACTGGCTCGCAAACTGGCCGTTCGACAGAAACAGTCTATGACGATTCTGGCGCAATTGTAGCGACGCGCTACAACGCAGAACTTTGGACCTGTTCTTCGTATGACGCCCGTGGAAGGAATCTGGAGACGAAGATTCCAGCTTTCAATGGTCAGGCAGCGAGAACAGTTACCAATAACTACGCCTTTAATGGTGATCCATTTGTGACGACTACTGCAGATGGTAATGGCACGATAAAAATAAAGAACGACCTTGCTGGGAGAAATCTTGAATATACCGACGTCCATGGTGACGTCACAACCAATGCCTATGATGGTCAAGGTCGTATTACGAGTCGCACGAGTCCACTTGGTCTAGAAGAATTTACCTACGATTCGTATGACAAACTCGTAGATCAAAAGCTGGACGGCACTGTATATGCTCGTATTACTTATGACTCCTTTGGTAGAATCTCCCAAGTTGACTACCCTGGTGGGCAAAAGCTCCAAAGCATCGATCGCGACGTATTCGGCCGTACTTCTCGTCTTTACTTCAAGTTCGGCGACACTACTGAGATCACCGACGAAGTCACTCGCAGTCAATCTGGCCAAATCCTGACCGATATCAACTGGAATACCAACGACGGGAGCGTCTGGAGCGACTACGCCTATGACAACACTGGGCGATTGACGGGATCAACAACTGGACCCCATAGCTACAGCTACGACTTCGGGACTCAGGATAGCAGCTGTGGAAGCGGGAATAATAAAAACCCGAATGCGGGCAAAAACTCCAACCGCATGAAGCAAATCATTGACGGTGTCACCACCACCTTCTGCTATGACTACGCAGACCGCTTAGTAAGCAGCTCGAATGCGCTATACGACGCACCGCAATACGACGCCCACGGCGACACAACTCAAATCGGTACCAACACTACTCCGTTGCATCTGTTCTATGACTCCTCCGATCGTAACTCTGGTTTTGAACAATATGATGCCGGTGGTAACGGAGTAGGAATCTACTACGATAGGGATGTCCAAGGTCGCATTATGGGGCGCTACAAGAGCAGCATTACCAACTGGAATTGGGCAAGTGCTGGCGATCTTCTCTATGGCTTTACCGCCAGTGGCGATACTCCCGACTATGTACGTAATGGCAACTGGCAAGTAGTCGAAAAATACCTGCAACTTCCTGGCGGCGTCCTCCTTACTATCCGTCCAACCGAAGCGCAAACAAATAACCAAAAAGTCTATTCTTTCCCAAACATCCATGGCGATATCATGGCCACAACGAACGCCGTTGGCACCAAGACTGGCGTGTACTATTACGATCCCTTTGGCAATCCAATCACTGGTACGCCAAACAACACCGCCGGTGGCACCTACGCCTGGGTTGGCCAACATGAAAAACTCACCGAAAAAGACCTTGCACTCGCTCCCACCGAAATGGGCGCCCGAGTGTACATGTCCCAAATCGGAAGATTCCTCCAAGTAGACCCCGTTGAAGGTGGCGTCGAAAACAACTATGTTTACCCGCCAGACCCAATTAATGACTTTGACCTTACTGGTGAATTCTCCCTCAAGTCTGCTATGAAAAAGACCGCGGGCATTGCCTCCTGGGGTGCCATGATCCCCGGCCCAATTGGTATGGCATCTGCAGGAGTATCTGCTGCAGCATATGCGGCGGCAGGCGATAAGAAAAACGCTGTGATTGCAGCTGCGAGTATTGCTGCAGCTGCGGTGGGGGCTGGCGGGGCGGTGAAGGCTTTCCAGGCGGCTAAAATCGTGAAACCTGGCAAGCCCATATTCGTTATTGGCAAACATGCAGCAGATCAAATGAGAAAGCGTGGAGTTACGGAGGCTATGGTGGACAAGGCGATTCAGAAAGGGGAGAAGTATAAAGACTTAAAATACCCCGGCACCGTAGCGCATGTTTTGAGAGGAGGTATGGCTTCTGGAAAGACTCTATATGTCGCACGGAATGTTACAACTAAAAAAATAACAACTGTTATAATTAGGAAAATATTTAAACCAGGTAAGAGATGGATAAGGCTATGATGGGAAAAAAAGAAATCAAATTTACATACGACGCAGAGGCTGACGCGGTTTATATACCTCTGTCACAAATTGGCGAAGGAGAGATAGTAGAAACAATCCCCCTAGATGATCTACCAGCCAATATCAAAGGAGATATAAACTTGGACTTCGATAAGAATGGGAAACTGCGTGGCATAGAAATTCTATACGCTTCAGAAGTTTTAACTCGAGAAACACTCGACAGAGCTAAGATTATTGGATAAATTCCAAAGCAAACCCTGGAATCATAAAGTGCCGCTACTACTGACTACTGCGAGGACATATTGATACAACATAAATATGAAGTTGGAGAGTTTCATCCAAGTCTAGACACTAATGACGAGTGGTACATATGCCACCCTGCTATTGGAGCTATGAAACACCAAGATCGTAAAAGTATAATTGACTATCTAAAAGGCTTAAAAAACAGTCACTGGGATGAACTTGATGACGAGCGGCAAGATGCTGTCGAGGAAAAATATTTATTAGAAATAGTAAATTGGTTTACCTCAAAATATCCATCGACCAAGCTTTACTTTTCCGGAGGTTACGAGAAAGATGAACAGGCTAGGCTTGTAGAAATCGGGCTTACATCAAAATTCACTGGCGAATGGCAACCTAACTTCCTGCCAGGGATTTTTGATGTAAATGTACATGAATTCGCACTTGTTGATGAAGCAAGCGGTAATAAGCTGGTTATTTTTGATTCTTGGGATAATATTTACTGTAATGCTATTGAAGATCTTCCAGGGCAGATGAAAGAATCGATGTAACGATCTAGGCATGAGTACATTATCCAAAAATAAACCTTAGGCTAAAAACAACTCACCGGCGCATTCACCGCCGAAGCCGGCAAACCATACCGCTTCAGGTTTGATTTTGCCAATAAAAATGCCAACTTCCTGCAAGATATGTGGCTCATGGGTCCGGGTATTACCGATCAAAGCGGCACTGGACTAGGCATTCGCAACTGGCCGTTCCTGACGCCGGGGTATTCGCTCGCGACGAGTATGAAGACGTATGACTCAACTATTGGTGATGTAACCACCACTACCAACTTTGGCAGTGCTCCCGAAATGGGGCAGGCGGTGAGTAATACGCTTGATCCAACAGGGTTGAACTATACCTCTAGCAGCACTTACGAAACGCAGGGGGCAACCGGGAGTCTAATGCGGCAGACAAGTAAGACATTGCCAGGTGGTGACGCAAGTCATCCGACAACTACCTACGCGTATTACACGGCCACCGAGACGCGCGACAATCCGTGTACAACAACGACAACCGAAGCCTACAAACAAGGCGGCATGCTCAAAACAAAGACCGAAGCCGACTCGGATGGCTCCGGCACTCAAACCGCACGAAGCACCGAGACAATCTACGACGATGCTGGCCGGGTAGTGGCAACACGATACAATGCTGATTCTTGGACTTGTAGCGCATATGACAACCGGGGACGCAATGCTGAAACTGTCATTCCTGCACATGGCAATGAACCAGCACGGACTGTTGCAAATGACTATGCAGTAGGCGGCAATCCGCTTGTGACGACAACGTGGGATAATAACGGCTGGATAGTCGTATGGAATGACCTGCTTGGTCGCACGGTGAAGTACCGCGATGTGCATGATGATGAAACCACCACAACCTACGACGCACTCGGTCGTATGAGCCAGCGCAGCGGGCCTTTAGGTGCAGAAGTGTTTGAATACGATAATTACAATCGCCTTACCGACCAAAAACTCGATGGCACCATTGTGGCAACATCCTACTACGACTCATATGGACGCTTGAGCAGTGTAGATTACCCAACGGCAGGCAACCAAAAGCTCTACAGTATCGACCGCGACGTATTTGGCAGTACATCTCGCCTCTACTACAAACTTGGCGACGGCTCCGAAATCACCGACGAAGTCACTCGCAGTCAATCTGGCCAAATCCTGACCAAGATCCAATGGGACACTGCTTCTGGAAGTGCATAGAGTGACTACAGCTACGATAAAGCTGGCAGGCTAGCCACGGCTCATGTAGGATCGCATTCATATAGCTATAGCTTTGGTGTGCAAGATTTTAGTTGCCGCTTATCGCACGATATAGAATAAACATATGATCCCCATAAGGCAAGCCTGCGACGTATGATATTTACTGCGCTTACTATGTGCGCTTTTAGTGGGCGGCTTGGAAGTGACTGATTGTATCCATTCCCCTTGTATTCTTGCGTCACCGCTTGCTATAAAAACGGTGCAATAAACAAGGAACTGCAAATGAGCGCAAAAGTAGTCCGTACAGTAGGCGCACTGGGCGCAATTGGATCGTTACTGATGGTGGGTCCGGCACAGGCGGCCACGCCATTTCCGGGAGCGAATGGGGCGATTGCTTTTACCGAGAGTGTGCATAATCAAACGGTCATTGGAATTATAGAGAGCGATGGGAGCCATTCACGGATTGTGGCGCGCTCGGCGCAGAGTCCGGTCTGGTCGCCGGATGGACGAACACTGGCATACGAAAGCGATGGGCGTCTTTATGCGCGAAAGGGTCATGTGCAATGGCCGCTGACCAAGCGCCAGTCTTGCGAGCAAAGCGCGCCAGCATACTCGCCTGACGGGCAATATATGGCCTATGTGTGTGCCAGGCAGCATGGCGGCGAAGTGATGAGCGCTGTATTTACAGTGCAGGCCAATGGTTTGCTGCCAAAGAATTTGACTGGTTGGCAGGCGGCAGGCATTGAGTCACCTGCGTGGTCGCCAGATGGTCTGTATGTTGTGTATCAGCAGAACCAGCGACAGGTCTCTCGTTTACTGACCGTGCAAGTGCACACTGGGCAGACACAGCAGGTGACCGAACTTTCTGACCAAGTTTCTTCCGAGGCTGCCTGGTCGCCGGACGGTCAGAAGATTCTGTATAGCGATAGCCAAAGCGAAGTGTATACCATTTGGCCAGATGGAAGTCACCGAGCAGTAATTTCTGACGGCGAAAGCTACCATGCCTCATGGGCGCCGAATAGCCAGAAGGTTGCTTTTTTAGATGACGCAACAGGCTCCACGATGAGTATCCGGCAGCTCGACGATAGCCTCGTGCAAGTGCCCCTGGAGGTAGGGGAGGAGCAAAGTATCCAGGCCTTTTCTTGGTCCCCGGACGGTAAGGAGTTGGTGGTGAGTGCGGAATACTCCCAGGACGGACAGAGACAGAACGGTTTGTTTAAAATTGGAGTGGAAGGTGAGGCTTCTGCGCCAGTGAAGCTTGCCGAAAAGACGGTTCGTGATATGGCTTGGCAAGCACGGTAAGTCACCCCTGTGTGGGCATAGTTGTCTCGCCTGATGAGAACTGTTGCGCGACGTGCGACTCTAGTCTATCTTTGATACATGCGTATCGAAAAGTTTAGCGACTTACGGTATCATCTTGCCCAAATAGAGCAGCGTAATGCCGTGTGGGCTGCGTAGCGCGTACGCGAAGCGTTACTATTTTACCGAGCTGCTTTCTGCATACTGACAAAAAGGTGCTGGAAAGGGAAAGAAAAACCGTCGTTCTTGCGGTAGTTTTCTTCCAGGTAGCGCGTTATGGTAGTGGATTCGCTCATGAATCGTGCAAACCGGTTCACGTCACTGCCAGAAGCCAGGAAGGCCAGGGCTTCAATCATGTCGAGAGCGCCCGCTGTTTCTAGGGTAGTTTCGACTTTTTGAATCTCAGGGTCGCCGTAGGTGGCCATGAAAGTAACTATGTCATTAAAAGTAATGGCAAACTTTTCAAGCTCGCCAAAGCCAATATGAGCCAAGAGTTTTTCCCAATCATCCTCAAGGCTGTTGCCATGGGTTACCACAAGAAGGTGCCCGCCAGGTTTGACAAGTTCCCAAGCTGCGGGAATAAGAACGCCGTGATTGCCACGATTATAGGACACGACATGTGACATGAGCACTAAATCGTAAGTGTCTTTTACGGGAACAGGAAAGGTGCCTTCAATAGTTTCAAGGCCGCCTGCTCGAAGTTGGGCAACATATTTCGATTTTGGCTCAATGGCAAGATACTTCTCTACTTTCTGAGAAATCATGGCTGCCAGGGAACCATCGCCTGCGCCAATATCGATTAGCGAGTGCACGGCATAGCGTTCCAGGTATTCACTGATTTTAGCGCTAAAAACTTTCTTTTCGTTCGTGTGGCTGAGTAGCTTTTCGAAACCCTGCATGTAGGAGTAGCTCATGGGCAGAGTATACCGTAGAAATAAAATGATGGAAAACGGCTAAGCGGGATGGAGCAGTCTATCTATGGCCTTTTTGACATTACGCTGCCGGGTTTCGTCGGTTTTAGCGTTCTCGATAGGGAGGGTAAAGGTTTGCTTTTTGCTATTAGATAACTTGTCAAAGGCCGTTTGAGCCTGTGGATTAGCAGCGAGTGCTTTGGCTAATACCGAAGGCGCCTTCACTTCGCGTGGTTTGGTGTCGAGTTCGAGTTCAACCTCAATTTCATCGCCGCCAGCAACATGGGCTGCTGCGCGCACGGTGGCGCTAATACTGAGCATGTAGCGGTTGCCTCGCGGTGCGATGGCGCTGCGGTAGGTGTAGCCATTAATAGTGACGCAGACTAACGGTTTTTTGCCGCCGCCGAGTCCCATGACAATTTCTTCAGGTACATCGACACCAGTTGCGGTGATGCCAGCCGTAAGGACAGTGGTGCGGAATTTCATAAGTTGCTCCTGCTTTCCTTAATTATACGCGTGAACGTATTTTGTGCGCAGTCTCGCTTTTAAGTTGTCCCAGAGTTGCCGTAATCCAGGCCCAGCCGAGTATCACCGCTGCCGTAAAGCCCAGAATGACTGTGGTCACAATAGCGCTGCTTTGCTGTGAACCCATGGCAATGCCGACAAAAGCCAGGAGATAGAACACGCCAGTAAAGAGGGAGAATTTTCTCCACGAGTACTGATTGGTAGTTTTAAAGTAGCGGGCGAGCAGGAAGCAGGCGGCAATAAGTCCTAGGAAGCCGATTGCTCCGCAGACAAAATGCAGCAGTCCTGCCGTACTGACCGTGTGGGCATCGGCGGCGGTGCCAGGAGGAAAGCCCATGGCCGGATCTGCCTTAAAAATGCCAGCGCCGACAAGGCCAAGACCGTATAATCCGAGTAGCCGCGGACCCCAAGTGCCAGCCTCGGCACCTTTGGTGATTCTCTGCATACCAATTGCGCCTCCAATAGTAAGCAGTCCGGTTGTGATAAGTAAAGTACTGTGAATCCATCCCCAATTGCCATTAGCCAGCAGACTCAGGTCGTGATGCAAAAAGCTAAACCCTTGGCGACTAAGCCCTTCTACAAGACCGATGCCAATGTAGAGCGGCCCGGCGAGCATACCAGTAGTAAGGAGCGTGTTTGTTGTTTTTGATTGTGTGGAGGTCATGAAGGGTCCTTCGTGTGGTTAATTAGTGTGTAGGTTTTTGTTGTACTGCCTACGATACTGTGATAATATAACGTTACGTAACGTAACGTCAATATACATTATGAGCAAGCACACAAAACCAACTCCCACTTCTCGTAACGCCACTACCCATGAGGCGATCATTAATGCGGCGGCGGCAATTTTGCGCGAAAAAGGCTATGCCGGTCTGACGATCGAAGGTATTGCCAAGCATTCCGGGGCCGGCAAGCCCACAATTTATCGGTGGTGGCCTAATAAGATCGCGATCCTCATTGAGTTGTTTGATCGCGAGACTTCGCGGTTGCTGCAAATTGATGATGTGGGTTCAACCGCAAAGGAAGCGACCGCCTGGTTTACCATCCTCTGGGATGATTGGCAGGCTACGGTCAGCGGCGAAACGTATCGCAGTATTTTGGCTGAAATACAGTCTGATCCTAAAGCGCTGGAATTTTTTAATACCTCATATATCCCGCACCGACGCGATATTTTAATGGACATTTTAAAACGGGCTCAGCAACGTGGTGAGCTTCAGGGCCGGGATCTTTCAGTGATCGTTGATTACTGCTGTGGGTTCAACTGGTATTATTTGCTGACGCATACCGTTCCTACCAAGCAGGCGATCCAAGAAATTGTCGCCTCTATTAGGTGAATCAATAGAGTTAAATAAGAAGAGGAATAGAGCATGCCAACCGTAATTTCTAAAGACGGCACCAAAATAGCTTATGATAAAGTCGGCCAAGGCCCGGCAGTAATTATGGTGGCCGGGGCCTTTAGTTATCGAAAGTACCCACCGCAACTGAAGCTAGTCGATCTTTTAGCCCAACACTTCACTGTATATAACTATGACCGTCGTGGTCGAGGTGACAGTGGTGACACACCGCCATATGCTCCAGATCGCGAAGTCGAAGACCTGAAGGCCATGATTGATGCAGCGGGTGGTTCGGCCTATGTGTGGGGCCTTTCCTCTGGGGCTGCACTTGTACTGCGGGCCGCTGGCAGTGGTCTGGCGATCACAAAACTTGCTGTGCACGAGCCACCATTTATTGTGACACCCACCGATCGTCAGCCCCCGGCCGATTTCCCAGAGCACACTGCCGAACTTATCGCTGCCGGACAGAAAGACGCGGCTATTAAATACTTTATGGTCGAGGGCATGGGCGCACCTGGATTTGTGATGCCGATGCTTCGTCTGATGCCTGGCGTGTGGAAACGACTTAAGGCCGTAGCGCATACTTTGCCCTATGACGCATTACTTCTGAAGGGCTATGCATCTGGCAAAGCCTTAAGCGGCAAGGAATGGGCGGCCGCAACTATGCCTACTGTGGTAATGGTCGGGACCGAAAGCCCGGCTCTGTTCCACCACGCCGGGGAAGCGTTGGTGGGTGTATTGCCAAATGCAACCTTGGTGACCAAAAAAGGACTTGGTCACACCAAGGCTTTGTCGGCAAAAGACATCGCCCCCGTGCTCATCGACTTTTTCCAAAATTAACTACTCGCCTGACGGCACGAAAGGATGCACTAGTATGCGAATTGTTGTCTCAGAATTTATGACCCTTGATGGCGTGATGGAAGCGCCCCAAGACTGGTCTTTTGACTTCCAGACCGATGACACTGCCAAATTCAAACACGATGAGATGTTTGCCAGCGATGCACTGCTTATTGGTGAAGTGACCTACCAGGAGTTTGCCAAGAGCTGGCCGAGCCGTACTGGTGATTTTGCTGATCGCATGAATAGCGTTCCTAAATACGTGGTTTCCACGAATCTTAAGGAGCTTGCCTGGCATAATTCGCAGCTTATTAGCCAGGACGTGGTGGCCCAAATTGCCGCACTCAAGCAACAACCTGGTCAAGATATTTTGGTGGCCGGAAGCGGGGTGTTGGTTCGTACGCTAATGGAAAATGACTTAGTTGATGAGTATCGCTTCTTGATTCATCCTCTTGTTTTAGGGCAGGGCAAGCACTTCTTTAAGGATGGGGCTCAAGCCAAGCTCAAACTTCTGGAAGCAAAATCTTACGAGAGCGGAATGGTCTTGCTTCGGTATCAGCCAGTGAGTCACAACTAAACTAATTGAGGAAAATAACTTATGCAAAAAGCAATTTCTAAAGATGGCACTGTCATTGCCTATGAAAAAAGCGGTCAGGGTCCGGCGCTTGTTCTGGTAGGTGGGGCATTTATGGATCACGCTTCGCATGCGCCGTTGGCTGCTGCTTTGGCTCCCTATTTTACAGTGTACAACTATGATCGGCGGGGTCACGGCGAGAGTACTGATACCCTACCGTATACGCTGCAACGGGAGATTGAGGATATTGAAGCGCTCATCAACATCATTGGTGAGTCTGTGTATCTCTATGGGGTGTCGTCGGGCGCGGCCTTAGCCTTCGAAGCAGCCTCAAGCGGAGTGGGTGTGAGGAAGTTGGCCATGTATGAACCACCTTATGCTGTGGACCATAATGGCGATCGTAATCCCCCGGCTGATACCGTTAAACAGTTAAGCACTATGGTGGCCGAAGACCGCCGGGACGATGTCATTGAGTTCTTTATGACCAAGCTTGTTGGCTTGCCACCTCAGGCTGCGGCGGGTATGAAGCAATCCCCCATGTGGCCAGGATTGAAGGCGATCGCTCATACGGTGGTCTATGACGCAACTATTTCAGCCTCGCGCAATGGTGATTTCCTGGTGCCCACGCAGCAAATGGCTGCACTCAACACACCTACAATTGTGCTTGATGGTGGTGCAAGCTGGGACTGGATTCGCGCCACTGCCAAAGCGGTAGCTGCGGCAATTCCCCATGCAGCACATCGGACACTTGAAGGGCAGGAGCATAGTGTTGATCCAGAGGTGATTACGCCTGTGTTGAGGGATTTTTTCACCAAGTAGGGGGAGAAGTACGCATAGCCTCGCATGCTAAAATAAAATGCATGGCGCACTCCAAAGCGAAAAATACTCTTATTGCCACTTTCTTGGAACTGGCGGCAATTGATGAAGTGCATCCTTATGAGAAAGAAGTACTTACCTATGTGAAACATCGCCTTGAGCGCATAGGTGTTGTGTACCATCAAGATGAAACTGGTAATATTGTGGCCCGTATCCCGGGTAAAAACCCGGATGCGTTGGGCTTTGCGGTCCATGTGGATATTGCCGCTCCTTTGCATGGTCGCAAAGTAATGGTGACTGACAAAGTAGTCAAAACAGATGGCACGGGTATCCTTGGTGCTGATGATAAAATCGGCGTTGCCGCCCTGCTTGAGTTGGCGGACCTGATCCAGCGCACCACGCGCATTCCTTCGCGCACTCTCGAATTCCTCTTTACGGTTGGTGAAGAGCGCGGCATGACTGGTGCCAAAGGCTTAGATTGCTCATTACTGAGCGCCACGCAACTGATTATTATTGATATGTGCGGCCCGGTAACCACTGTGATTGCCAAAAGTCCGGCTAATTTTAGAATGGATGTGCGGTATATGGGCAAGGCAGTGGCGTCGGCCTTGTGGCAAGATGGCAAAAATGCTGGGGCTGCCTTAATTGCTGCTTGCGCTGGTTTGCAGCAGGGTGAATTTGAGCCTGGAGTAATTTTTAACATTGGACGATTGGCCGCAGGCGATGCCCGGAATCAGGTTGCCGGAGAAGCATGGCTGGAAGCCGAAATGCGGAGTTTTGATACCCAGCGCCTCGAAACAGTTGCGAGCAAAATTGAAGCGCATTTCCTGGCCCAGGCAAGCAACGATGGGGTAACGGCCCAGGTAACAATCGACAGAGCAACTGTTGCTTATACGCTCAACCAAAAGGGCACATTATTTGACCTTGTCCAGCAGGGCCTCCAAAGTCTTCAGCTTGCGCCACAGCTTATTGAAGTCTTTGGTTGTTTTGATGGCAATATTCTGACTGGCTATGGCAGAGAGGTGGTGGTGATGGGCGGCGGCTATTATAACCCGCATAGTCATGATGAATATTTAGATATTGCTGAGGCGAACCAGATGTGGGCGTTTGTCCAGCATGCCGCCCTGTCGTCTTAAGTAAAGCTGATACTTTGAAGCACCGAACGCCCAGCCTTGTGCGCTGGTGTGGTGAGAACGGCTAGTGCCTGCGCTTTGGTTGGGAACCCCCACCAGGCACTCATGAATACTAAGAATCCCGTGTAAGGATCGCTTTGCGTTGGTTCGGAAACCAGCAAAGGCACTTCGTCTTGAGTGCTCGTAAAAGTGTGCACGTGGTCGTAGAGGGGGTGCGGTGAACGCAATCCATAGAGCACGGTGAATGTGCCATTAATGTGCTCAACAACAATCTCGGTATAAAACACCGGATTGTTCCAACCTGGTACCTTCAGAGCTTTGGCCGTAACCACTGCAATCTCGTGATTTTTCTGATGATTGCCTGGATTAAAGTAAATATTTTTGCCAGGTTCAGCCAGAGTGAATCGTAAAGGACTTCCCCCGAGCGGATTATACAGCGTAACTTGTTCACGCTGTATGCCGGCTTCTTCGGTAGCCAACGAGGATTCAAGCTTCCAGTTCACGGGATAGGTAAATTGCAATGTGCGCAACTGGGCATGGTAGGTGGCCAAAGAGTAGTTGATGGCTCCTATCTGCGTGCTCATGTGCGATGTGGTGAGTGTTGTTTTGGCTGGCAACGCATCAAAGCTGGAGTAGTACTTGTTTGGCATATGAGTAAGCATAAACGATTTGGCAGCATTATACTACGCGCGGACTCCTGTTCTTGCGGTGTGTTAGAATATCTTGTATATGAAACCTTGGAAACGCATTGACCCTACCACTACTACCAAAGTTGGCTGGCGAACGATTGTCACCAAAACCTTTATTATGTCGGATGGCACGCAAGCGACCTTCGACACTTTTTGCCCCGAAGGGCAGCAGTTTGTGGCCGTGATTGGTCTGACGCCACAGAATAAAGTGATAGTGGTGCGCCAATTTCGGTTTGGCCCAGAAAAAGTTATGGATGAACTGCCTGGTGGATTTGTGGATGGTGATGAATCGCCCGAAACAGCTGCTCGCCGTGAGTTTCAGGAAGAAACTGGCTACCAGGTTGGTACCTTGGAATATCTGGGGAGCTACAATAAAGACACGTATATGAACGCTGAGTGGCTTATCTACTTTGCGACAAATTGCCAAAAGGTGAGTGCGCAAAAGTTGGAGATCGAAGAACACATCGAGATCGACCTTTTGCCCATTGATACTTTTATCCAGAACGCCAAAACCAACAAAATGACCGATGCAGTGGCGGTATTGATGGCTTTGGATAAGCTTAATGAGCTCTCATAAGCCTGAGCGCGCCCTCCAGCACATTCTTGGCGACTACCCAACTTTTCTCAAACAAATACTCAAAGAAATTGTTGCTGAAGGCTTTGATCTCAGCGACTTTGTGCAGATGGATCATATGTGTTACCGGACGGCCTCGCTTGAGGAGTATGCGGTTAAGAAGCTGGTTCTTTCAGAGGTGGCTGAACTCTTAGGCGAAACTTTGGTAAACGGTCGGCCAATTGCGGCTTTCCGATTGCACGAGCCAATTCGCCATGGGAACTGGCGTATTGATACCATTGAACTTCCGGCGCCCAAAGAGGGTATGGTCACAAAGTCAGGACTTGAGCATGTGGAATTGGTCTTGTTTGATTCCAAAGAAGCCTTTTTGCAAAAGTATGCGCATAAGCAATTTGACCTCAAGGCCGCTGATCGAGGACTGAATCCGGAAATTAGCTTTGCGCTGCCCACCTATGGTGTCAAATTCCATTTGCTCAACTTGCCAACGGTTATTTACTTAGAAAAGAAGCTGGGCATTACCGAAGTACACGACGGACAGTAGGTGGCTGGCCATTACCGGGGAAGGTGCAGCACAGTGCGCACTGCCGCCTCGGCCGGTTGCTTCCAAAGACGGACGCGCATACCATGCGTTTCTCCGTAGCGCTGACGAATAAGCACTGCGCCACCATACCCTGCTCTGAGTGGCCCCATGATATCGGGTATAACCTCGTTGCCTACGTAAAAGAAGTCTGGAGGAAGCAGGTCCATCTTGGTGGCCAGGAGTTTGAATATTCGTGGATTAGGCTTGCGTATGCCACCGGCTAACCTCGAAGTAAGCACGGTTATGTCACAGCCAAGCTTTGTACCTGCGGCCTCGGCGGCTTCGAGCACTCTTTGCGTACTTTCGGCCGAAGCCGCGGTGCTGATTATGCCAAGGCGTAGGCCAGCATGCAGCAAGTCTTCCATAACTTCTAAATTTTCGTCAGGAATGGTGTTGCCGATTTGGTCGGTAATTGTTCCATGTGCATCAAGCCCTGCCGCTCGTGTTTTAGGGAGCAGTCCTTTAAGGTGGCGGGCGTTCAAACTGGCAAAAGTATTGGCACAAAACGTGGGCCTAGTGAATCGGTAGGCCGCAGCGGGGGAGGGGAATCGCCTGAGAGTTTCCATGCTGTTTACCTGTATACTACTTGCCGTGTGAGGGTAAAGGCAATCTTTAACTGTGTTATAAATCTCACAAGCGCCACTCTCTATTGTTTTTATTCCTTATTTATTATGCAGTGTCGTTTGCCTACGCTACAGTGGCAGCTATGCAGTCCTCAGTTACAGATGAACTCTTAGTCCAGGCGGTCGCCACACATGGCGCGCCGCTCTATGTGTATAGCCAGAAACAATTGTACGATCGCGCTAGGGCTGCACGTAACCTGCAAGCCCCATTTGGCTTGACGGTGCGGTATGCGGTGAAGGCTAATCCTCATCCTGAAATTCTGACCCTTTTTAACGCTATAGGGCTGCACTTTGATGCCAGCTCCAGTTATGAAGCAGCTCATTTGTTGGCATTGGGTATTGCGGGCAACAAGATTAGTCTTTCTAGTCAGCAACCGGCCTATAATTTGCCAGAGTTGCTGGCCCAAGGAGTGCAGTATGTGGCAACTTCACTACGGCAATTGCAATTGGTGGCTTTGGCCGCGAATGGGTCCGAAGTGCCTATTGGATTGCGCGTGAATCCTGGCATTGGTTCGGGGCAGAATAATCGCTGTACTACTGGCGGGGTAGGTTCGAGTTTTGGCCTGTGGCACGAGTATCTTGAGGAGGCTTTGGCCGTGGCTGCTTCAGCAAATCTCCTCATCCAGAAGCTGCATGTTCATATTGGTTCAGGTACTGACCCAGCGGTATGGGGGAGCGCAATGGAAACGGCTCTGGCCTTGGTTGAGCGCATGCCCGAAGTAACCACCTTGGATATTGGTGGCGGCTACAAAGTAAAGCGCGCAGCAGGTGAACAAGAGGCTAATTTGTCAGAAATAATGACCACTTTCTCGACCCATCTGGAAACACTCGCCCAGCGGACTGGCCGTCAGCTGCATCTCGAAATCGAACCAGGTACTTGGCTGGTGGCGCATGCTGGAGTATTGCTGGCCGAAGTGGTGGATATTGTGGACACTGGCCGCGATGGTTATGCCTTTTTGCGGGTGTCCACGGGTATGAATGATTTTTTGCGACCTACGTTGTATGGTGCGCAGCATGGCATCCGTGTGCTTAATAAGCCGGGAGCCGAAGAGGAATATATTGTCGTTGGTCACAATTGTGAAACAGGTGATATTTTGACCCCCGCGCCAGGTGATTCGGAGCATTTATTGCCACGGCGACTACCCCGAGTGGCAATTGGGGATATCATCGTCATTGAAGATGTGGGTGCGTATTGCGCCTCACTGCGCGCAAAAGGCTACAACTCGTTCCCCGATGCTCAGGAAATAATGCTCAATTAAAGACTATTCTGCTCCGTAATCGCTACTGAGGTGCCACATCCCACAATACGCACAGCAATAGACCTTTAACTTGCTGCCATAGCGGTGCGCAGCAAGCGTGGCCGCTGCTTGGGCTTCCTGGCGGGTGGCGAAGGCGAGTTTTTCGGTACAGGCGAGCATAATGCGCCTATTATAGGATACTTTGGCGTGTCTATTACTTTTTTGTGAGCGACCGCCCCCTGAGAGTAAGCGTTGTCGGTATCTTGCCAGGCTTGCATTATAGGTGTATAATATGTGTAACTTTAAGCTAACTAACATCATTGGAGAAACCATATGACGTCTACTGACAAAGCCCCCAACGTGTCTTCACGCGTTTTTAAGCGCACTAAAATCCTCGCAACTGTGGGCCCATCGACCGACAGTTATGACTTCGTACTTTCGATGATGAAGTCTGGCGTGAACGGCTTTCGCATGAACTTTAGCCATGGTGATCACGAAGAGCATGGCCGTCGGGTAAAATGGATTCGCGAAGCAAGCACTGTGGTGGGTAAGCCCGTCACTATCTTGCAAGACTTGCAAGGCCCCAAGATTCGTCTTGGCGACTTTGAAGGCCGTATTGAAGTTGAAGGCGGTGATGTGTTGCAGTTTGGCTATGGCAGCAACTACGAAGAGAGTGGCATCATCCCTGTGCAGTACGACCTGAGTCAGAAGATGAAGGTGGGTGAGCGCATTTACCTTTTTGATGGCAAGCTGCGCGGTATTGTCAGCGATATCAATGATGGTATTGTGACTGCACAAATTGACAATGATGGCTTCTTAGTAAAGCGCAAGGGAATCAACCTGCCTGACACCGACTTTGGTGGTGACATTCTGACTGCCAAAGACCTTCGTGACATCGAATATGGTGCCACTCAAGATATCGACTATGTAGCCTTGAGCTTTGTGCAAACTGCTGATGACATCAAGAACCTGCGTAAGATTCTTGAAGGACACGGCAGCGACGCCAAGATTATTGCCAAGATTGAAACCCAAGCCGCAATTGAAAAAGAAAACCTTGAAGCAATTGTGCTTGTCAGCGATGGCGTGATGGTTGCTCGTGGTGACCTGGCTGTTGAAGTAAGCCCCGAGGCTGTACCTGTAGTGCAACGCGAGATTATTGGTCTGTGTCAAAAGCACGGCAAAATTAGTATTGTGGCAACTCAGATGCTTGCCAGCATGACTGACAACCCTGAACCTACCCGTGCTGAAGTATCCGACATTGCCAACGCCGTGATTACTGGTGCTGACTGTGTCATGCTGAGTGACGAAACGGCCAGTGGTAAGTACCCGCTTGAAGCAGTCGCAACTATGAAGCGCGTGATCCTCTATACTCAGAACAATGCCGCATTTACCCCTATCTTCCGCTCTCAATTTGTTGATGATTCTGATCCTGCGGACGCTATTAGTGCAGCCGTACTAACCTTGGGCGACAAATTGGGCGCCGCAGCCATTGTGGCTCAGACCAAGTCTGGTGCAACTGCCCTCAGCATTGCCCGCCTTCGTCCTGACATGCCGATTGTGGTCGTGACCTCAACGCCTCGTGTGGCAACGCAAATGGCATTGATGTATGCCAGCAAAACCTTCTTACGTGAAGACACCGAAAACGTGGGCGCAAAATTAGTGCAGTGGCTCAAAGACCAAAGCGTCTTTGCTCGTGGTGATCGTGTGGTGATTGTCTCTGGGAATACTCCAGGTGAAATCGGCGGCACTGACACCATCAAAGTTCGTACCCTCGAATAATCTCAGCCCGTATACACTCCTCTCTGGTTATGCTTAAATAGAGCATATATGAGTAGTGCGTTCTACAAAAAGACTATTAAAGATGTCCCCATTGCCGGTCGGACCGTCTTGTTGCGCGCTGATTACAATGTGCCCTTAACGCCCGATGGTCAGATTCACGATGACTATCGGATCAAGGCATCAGTGCCCACGCTAGAATATCTGTTAGAGCAAGGCTGCCGGGTGGTCATTTGTTCGCATTTAGGGCGTCCCGAGGGCAAGCCAGACCCCAGCTTTAGTTTGGAAGTGGTGGCGCCACGCCTCAGTGAACTCTTGGGGCAAAAAGTGACGTTCGTGCCACACTGCGTGGGCGATGCGGTCAAGCAGGCGGTGAGCAAAGCGCCAAAGAACGGTGTGGTATTGCTTGAGAATCTTCGTTTTCACCCTGGTGAAGAAGCAAATGACATGGCTTTTGCCCGCCATTTAGCCAAAGACAGTACCGCCCAGTATTTTGTGCAGGATGGTTTTGGCGTGGTGCATCGTAAGCATGCCAGTACTGACGCGATCACGCAGTGTCTGCCAAGCGTCGCCGGACTTTTACTCACTAAAGAATACACAGCGATTACCCAAGCAGTGCAAAAGCCGGCACATCCCCTGGCCATTACCATGGGTGGTGGCGCCAAGGTGGGCGATAAAATCGAGTTGCTGGAAAAGTTTATTGATCTGGCCGATATTTTAGTTATCGGCGGTGCACTGGCCAATACCTTTCTTAAATTCCATGTTGGCCTGGAGATTGGCAAGAGCGTTTATGACAGTCAACCCAATGCCGCTGACGAAGTTGCCTCTTTGATGCAGAAGATTTGTACTAAATGGTGCACGCAGCCTGCAACAGATAAGCCTTGCGAATGTTACACCTGCCCGGATTGCTCAAGCCATTTGCTTTTGCCTGTTGATGCGGCTGTGGGCAAGAAGATTGACCCTTCAGAGCCTCGTCGAGAAGTAAAATTAGATCAAGTGGCTCCGGACGATTACATCCTGGACATGGGCAAAGAATCGATTTCGCGCATGGTCAGCGCGCTTGGCAATGTGCAAGAAGTGCTGTGGAACGGTACCTTGGGCTACGCCGAGATCGACCAATTCGCCTATGGCTCAAACTTTGTGGCCGGTGCGATTGCGAGTCATCATAAGACCATGCGTAGCCTGGTTGGTGGCGGTGACACGGCCGACTTTGTCATTAAGTGGGCAACTTCGCAGCACAAGACCGTAGAAGAGTGCTTTGGGCATGTCTCTACGGGTGGCGGCGCCAGCCTTGAACTTATGGCGGGCAAAAAATTGCCTGGTATCGAAGCATTGCTTAATAACTCGTAGTTCTCGCTAGGCAAACGAACAGAGAATGTAGTACCATAGTAAGCATAAACGGATTAATATGGGCAAAAAACTAATCGTTGCCAACTGGAAGATGCATTTTACGGTGGGGCAGGCTAGTCTGTTTTTACATCGTTTGCAAGAACACGTGACCACTCATCGCGATGTGGAGACGGTGCTTTGTCCTAATTTCCTGGCTCTGCAATCCCTTTCTTTACAAATCGACCGACACAAATTCAAGCTTGGGGCTCAGAATTGTTACGAAAAAGACGAGGGTGCTTTTACCGGTGAAGTGTCAGCGACCATGCTGCATGGACTGGTTAATTACGTGATTGTTGGGCATTCGGAGCGTCGTCATATTCTAGCCGAAAGTGATAAGCTCATTGCCAAAAAAGTCGCTGCCGTGGTTCGTAACAACCTTACCCCAATTCTTTGCGTGGGCGAGTCAGAGGTTGAGCGTAAGCATGGCGAGACCCGTGATGTGTTGCACGACCAAGTTACCACCGGCATTGCCCATTTGACTGCTTCCGAGATCAAGCAGTTGGTGATTGCCTATGAACCAGTGTGGGCGATTGGCAGTGGCGACTTTGCCAAGCCAGGTGATGTGGCCGAAGCCGTGGCCCTTATTCGCCAACAAATCAAAGCCCTGTATGGCACGCCAGCTTCCTTGATGGTGCGTGTGTTATACGGTGGAAGTGTTGATGCCGAAAACGCAAGTACCTACCTGGCAACAGAGAGTGTAGATGGATTATTAATCGGTGGGGCAAGCTTAAACTACGATGTGTTTGGGCGAATTGTCGCAAGTGCTCACCAAATTGCTGAGCAAGAAAAATAAGGGGAGTGGGGCAACATGGCGAATGACTTGAATTTTGATGAGCTGGATCAGGCAGTACATAGTTACATGCATAAAGATACACCTGACGCAGCAGTGCCGGTGACGAGTGCTCGTCCTTCGACAGCGCCAATTTCTAGGCAAATGACCCCAAGTCCAGCGTCGCCTCCGGAAATTAAGCCAATTGCCACGCCTTCAGCAGCGGCAATTCATACGCCCAAGCCCGAAGTAAAACCACTTATCCAAGTGCGCTCGCGCCAGAGCATTGCCAGCCTTCGCGGCAGCAGCACCACATTCCACGATGTCATGCCAGCGCACCGCCGTTCGCCCGCCGCACCGACGAAGAGCCTGACGCCTATGAATGATGTGGTTACTCCGGCACCACCCGCCAAGCCGGCTCTTCCCGAAGAGATCGGTAACTCTGTGGTTAAACCTCTTGTAAGTGATGAACCCAAAGAATCAGTCTTGTCACCAGCTTTGGCTCCGAAGCCAGTTGCACCTACTTTAGACCAAGCCTTGGCAACGGCTGATGCCCAGGCACCCAAGCCTGTGGAAGAAACGAATGAACATACTCCCTCAAGCAGCGATCAGACCGACAAAACTGAGACAGCAGCTCCGCTAGTCGAAGTAACACCACCCGAAATCTCAAACGACTCAGCCTCTCCAGAAGCCCCTAAGGGCGATGAGCATGGTCTTTTGGGTACTGAACCATCTGGCAGCGGCGCAATGTCTGACGCGTTGCTTGAAGACTTGCGTAACGAAAGTAATGCTGCGGCAAAAATGCCTGAAAAAGAGACAACTAGCCCTGCGGCACCAAAAATGGGCCTTCTTTCGGAGACCCCCCTGGAGCTGGAAGACGGCAAGAGTAAAGATGAGGCCTTTGCCTCATCTGTACCAGCCAAAACTGGCTTGATGGACACGGGTGAAATTCACAACAGTCCAACCTCGCCAGTTGATACTTCACACATGCTCGATGCGGGCAATGACGATGATCCAGCCATGCAGGTCTTTGACACCAAGGAATACCATACGCCAATTGCCGACACTGGCAAGAGTCCGCGCAAGAGCCGAGTCTGGGAAGTTGTGGTTATTGTGCTGGTTATGGCCATTGTGGCTGCGGCTGGATTCGTGGCCTACATGATGGCATTTGGCAGTAATTAAAACATTTATGAAACTTACAACAAAGCATGACCGTGTTTTCTGATAGAATTTGAAAGTGCATCCATTACTTATTCCCCTCAATGACGCCCAGCGACAAGCTGTTGAGCAATCCCAAGGCCCAGTCCTTATTCTTGCCGGAGCTGGTTCGGGCAAGACCAAGACGTTGACGCACCGTATTGCCTACATGCTGACTGAAAAAGACGTGAAGCCCAATAACATCTTGGCCGTGACATTTACCAACAAGGCTGCAAAAGAAATGCGAGAGCGCCTGGCGCATCTTATTGGCGAAGACAGCTTGGCATTTGACCGCTCCTTTATGCCGTTCATGGGAACCTTCCACTCTATTTGTGTACGTTTGCTACGCATCGATGGCGAACAGATCGGCATTAGCCGTAATTTTGTGATCTTTGACGAAGACGACCGCTTGAACGCGGTGAAACAGGCCATGAAACAACATGGAATTGGCGAGAAGCAATTTACGCCTCGGGCAATTCTCAGCCTGATTAGCTCGGCCAAAAACGAACTTATCAGCCACGAAGAGTATGCCGGCAGCGCCAATATGCCTTTGCAAAAAGCAGCGGCTGAAGTCTATCCATTATATGAACGTACTCGTAAGGCTGCTGCAGCCATGGATTTTGATGACCTGATTGGCGAAACTGTTCGGTTGCTCAAAACCGTGCCCCAGATTCGCGAAAAATGGCAGAACCAGTTTAAATACGTGATGATCGACGAGTATCAAGACACCAATGCCGCGCAGTATAACTTGGTAAAGATGCTTACTAATAAAAATAATAATCTTTGCGTAGTTGGCGATGACTGGCAGAGTATTTATAGTTGGCGTGGTGCTGATTTCCGCAATATTCTTAACTTTGAACGTGACTACCCCAATACAACGGTCATTAAGTTGGAGCAGAACTACCGTAGTACCAAGAACATCCTGACTGCAGCGCATAACGTCATTACCAAAAACGAGCAGCGCTCTGACAAAGAGCTCTGGACCGCAGCGGGCGATGGCATGCCGGTCAAGATCGACCAGGTCATGAACGAGCAATACGAAGGCGAGCTCATAGTGCAGCGCGTCAAGGCAGCAGTGAATGCTCATGTTCGCAAGTACCGCGACTATGCCGTGCTGTATCGTACCAATGCCCAGTCACGTACCATTGAAGAAAGTTTTATTCGCTATGGCATACCCTACCGCATGGTTGGTGGCTTGCGCTTTTATGACCGCAAGGAAGTGCGCGACATTATTGCCTATTTGCGCATCCTTTACCAACCCAATGATCGCCCAAGTTTCATGCGCATTGTGAACGTGCCAACCAGGGGTCTGGGATTAACCTCGGTCAATAAGTTTTTAGAGTGGCAAATAGAAACGGGCCTGACAATTATTGATGCGTTGTATCAAATTGAAATGTGTCCAGGATTGCAAACCAGAGCGCGTAAAGCCTTCTTTGAACTAGGCGAGATGTTGCAAAAACTCCATGAATTTGCCGTGGATGCGAATGTGGCTGATTTAGTCGATGCCGTACTACGTCGCACCGATTACGAGCATTTTATTAATGATGGCTCGGCCCAAGCTGAAGCCCGCTTAGAAAACCTCAAAGAGCTTCTCTCTGTGGCTCGGGAGTACGAAGAGTTGGGCTTGAGCGGCTTCCTTGAAGAAGTGGCCCTGATCTCTGATCTTGATAGCGTTGAAGATGCTACTGATGCCGTTACCCTTATGACCATTCATGCCGCCAAAGGCTTGGAATTTCCCGCCGTCTTTATGGTTGGCATGGAAGAGTCAATCTTTCCTCACTCTCGGGCGTTGTTTAATCCCGAAGAAATGGAAGAAGAGCGGCGCCTCTGTTATGTAGGCATGACCCGCGCCCGGGAAGAACTTTATCTGACCAGCGCAGCCTCGCGCATGTTGTACGGCACGAGTCAGCACAACCCGCCATCGCGCTTTTTGGCTGACATTGATCCATCGCGCCAACACAATCTCTCTGGCTATGCAGCCAACCAGCCGAGTGAACCTATTGTTTTTGGTCACAGTGAACCCCAGTACGTGCCCGAGGAGGTGGAGCTGAGCGTGGGTGATACTGTGCGCCACAAGATATTTGGCCAAGGCAGTATTGTGGCTATTGATGGCTATAATGTCAGCATCTCGTTTGACGGCCGTGGCGTCAAAAAGCTGAATGTGCAATTTGCTCCGCTTGAACGCCTGAGCTAGTAGGCGCGATCAATGTCTTTAAGGCTCGTGGTAAAGCACTGGAAGCCCTTGTGGTGGAAAAGAGGATTGCTGTCTTCGGTGTATGCATTATGAGGCCTGGTGCTTGCTCGGGCAAAGGTGGCGCAAAGAGTGTAGCCCTTTTGATCGTAGGTGTAACTATAGTGGCTCAGACGTGCGGTGAGTGAAGGCTGGAGTTGCAACTCACCAAGTGTTTTGGGCAGATGTTGATGGTCGGTATAGTAGGTTCGCAGCGCGTTTTGAGTGGCGGTAAGATCACTGGTCTTCTGTTGGTCGGCTTTTGAAGGTGATGCACTCACGAAATAGAAGGCAACTACTAAGGTGCAGATCAGGCCAATACTAGCAATGGCAAGTGTGTCGCGTTTCATATTACTTCTCTTTACTGCGCTGCATTTCGCGCCAGTAGTAAATAAATATGCCACCGGCAATCAGCAGTGTGACCACCGCATGGGCGGTGGTGAGCGCCACATTTGTTTGTGGTTCGGTGTAGTCATAGCCGTAGCCATTGTTGGTACCTTGATTCAGAAGCGCAAAGAGATAGGCAATGACCTGCACAATACCCACAATAAAAGTAATCACCAAGGTCAGCTGCACAGCTCGCCAACGGGAAGGGTCATGAAGGAGTTGCGGTGCGGCTTTTTCGGCTCTCTTGAGGCGCAAGAAAAGCGCGGCAAAGACTGGGAACGACACAATGAGTGCGGCAGCGGCAAAGGTGGCAAATGAATCATAAAATTCACTCGTGGCTCCAAATTGCTGTGAGACAATGTGGTGCAAAAGACTGCCGAGTGAGATGGCGGCAATGCCGAGGGCAATGAACATAATGACATATTCAAATCCTCGGCGGCTGAGGCTTGAGACAACGGCAACTGGTTTTGGCGAAGTGTTTTCTTCTTGCGATGGAATTTCAACAGGAGGTGGTGGCGGCAGTAGGCTACCTTCTTTTACTTTTAAGGCTGCATTGATGCGTGTGGTGTTCCAGCCGCTGGCGATTAGGGCGTTGCGGATGTCGTCATCGCTGAGTCCTTGTTTGCGGGCCGTGGCAAGATAGTCGAATATAGATTCAGTTTTAAGCATAGCTTCATCATACGCTGCTTGCCGAGAGGGTACCACTATTTGACTTATTCTGGCGCTGTTGTATAAAAGAGAGATGCATACATCCCCTTCTTTAGAAGCACCATTTCCTGCTCCAACGCTTGAGGCTAAAATTGGCCAAGATGGTGAGGAGGTTATCTTCATCGGTGGTTTTGGCAATAATAAAAAAGAAGTAAACCGGGTAGCTGGTGAGTTGGAGGCGCACTTTGGGGTAAAGGTATTGGGGCGAACTTGCTTGCAGGCTTTTGAAAATCCGAGTGAGATCAGAAAACTTGCCGCTGGGAGCGAAGAAGAAGGCGCTCGACACATCCTTGTGACCTCCGCTGGTGCGGCGGCGCTCCACCACGCCGAGATTACCAAAGCTGAAAGCGTCACCGCCTACGCGGGAGTCGAAAAAGCATCGCCATTGACGCTCCCAGGTCGACTGGCAAACCTTTTTGTGGCGCAAACTATGAAAGGCTGGGGAAAGAAGTGGGCTCCCGAGAATGAGCGTGAGGTCTATCGCCATGCAGTGAAGGCTAAATTACGTGAATTTGTGGCCTATGACCGTGAGCATGGCTGGAATGGCTGGCGCTATCTGCGGCTTTTGGGCAAAGTAGCCCGGACTTCAACAATTGCGATGCTGACTGATTTTCGTGAGCAAGGTATTCCTGCGCATGCAATAACCGTGACCAATGATGAGATGGCATTCACCCTCTCGGATGCCCAAGTGTCGCTGGCTCAAGCAAAAGGTGTGAAAGTCAGTGTACTCAGAAGGCCGCAATATGATCATGAGCGCATTGCGACGCATCCGCGTGATGTTGCCAGATTGCTTTAACTGGTTCGCTATTTCTTCACGCGGCCTTCGAGTGCGGCCGGGCCGCCAAAAAGTTCAAGGAGTTCGGGGTTGTTTTTGAGCAATTGTCCGATCTTTTTTCGTGCCCGCGAACGCCGACTGCCAATGGTTCCTGTTGGAGCATCAATAAATTCGGCGTAATCAGCCACGCTTATTCCTTCGACATCGCAAGCAATAAAGGCGCTGAGTGAAAATGGATCGATGGTGCCTTGGAGCGCAGCAAATGCCAGGCTTGCGTTTAGCCTTCCTAATATACTGTCTTCAGGACTCGACTCAACAAGTCTTTTTTCTAGGTAGACGCTCGGATCATCTAGAACGGGTAAGCCGAATCTTCTTATCGCGACCTGCTCGCTGAGCCGTGCGTTAATGATAAGTCGACGTGTCACGGTCATGAGCCAGCCCGGTACGTTATTAGCAGTGTTTTCGGGGTCAAATTGGCCACGAGCACAGGCTCGCGCCAACTTGAAATAAGCTGTTTGCAAGACGTTGTGGGTAAGATCCTCATCGCCCTCGGTAAATCTGAGGAGTTTGGCTTTGAGCATTTCCCCGTGATCTCTGGCCGCTGCTTCGGCAACGGCCCAGTGGGCGGCAGTGATCTCCGGCTGGGGATTTTTGCCAGGAGAGTTTTCTTGTGTCTCGGACGCACCTTCGACTGAGGGACTTCCGGATTCTGTGTAGCTATCGTTTGTGCGTAATTCCATGACGATTTATTATAATAAAGAGTCCTTGCGCATCTCGCAAATTAATTCTTATCCTAACTAGGTAATTATTTTTTCACTCTTCCTTCGAGGGCCTGTGGGCCGCCAAAGAGTTCCAGTAAGTCGGGGTTCTCTGCGAAGAGCTGACGAAGTATTTTGCGTGCGCGATGGCGCCTTGTATTGATTGTTAATTGAGAGACGCCTACTAATCGTGCGTAATCGGCGATTGGCATCCCCAGAATTTCGCAAGCAATAAAGGCATTGAGAAAGTCCGGATTCATTGTACCCTTGAGTGCTGCAAAGGCAAGGTCTGAGGCGACATTTTCTAGTGCCTCACGTTCATGGCTAGGTGCGAGGAGGCTTCTTTCTAAAGTGAGAGTTGGGTCGCCATCAATGGGCCTGCCGAGTCTTTTCTTTACCACCTGCTCGCGACGCCACACACTAATGAGAAGTCGACTTGAGACGGTATTGAGCCAGCCTGGGATGTTATTATCTTTGTTTGCGGGGTCGATTTGACCTCGAGCGCAGGCACGGGCCAGTCTAAAGTAGGTTTCTTGAAGTATGTCATGGGTAAGTTCTCTGTCGCCATCGGTGGATCGAAAAATTCTCGCACCTATGTCTTCTCCGTGTTCTCTGGCGGCCTCTTCCGCAAAAGTCCAGTGAGCAGCGGTGATTTCTGGTTCAGTAGCTTCTTCTTCAAGTACGTCTGGCAGGCTTTCGCCAGAAAGGTGAGCGGGTTCTGTATGTAGATTGGGCGTGTATGCTTCCATGGGCAGTTCTTATTTAACGCTCTTTTTCACGCGACCTTCAATGGCGGCAGCCCCGCCAAAAAGCTCCAACATATCTGGATCCAGAAGTAATTCCCTGATTCTTTTTCGAGCTCGATAGAGTCGAGTGTTGATCGTGGCTCGGGGGGTGTCAATGGATTCCGCGTACTTGGTGGGTGATGCCCCTCCTATATCACAAGCCATGAAGGCACTGAGCTGAAAAGCATCCATGGTCCCTTGAAGCGCAGTAAAGGCGAGACACGAAGTGACGTCGTTTGCCTTAATGTCTTCATGGCTGGGTTCAGCGAGTTTCTTTTCTATGAGCGTCGTCAGGTCTACCCTCGCAGCTAGATCTAGCTCTTTTCTAGCTCGCTCCTCTTTGCGGTGGATGCCGATAACAATTCGTTGCGCTGCAGTATAGAGCCATCCGGACACGCTTACAGGGGTAAACTGGCCGCGAGAGTTTGCTCTGGCTAATCGCAAGTATGTTTCTTGAAGCACGTCGTGAGCGAGATCATGGTTGCCACTAGTCATCTTAAGGACTTTCGTTAGCATCATGTCACCGTACTCGCGGGCGGCATCTTCGGCTACTTGCCAGTCAGCGGCTGTAATCGGTGGGTTAGGTTCCTCTTCATTGACCGATGGCTCAGATACTTTAGAGTCTTCCTCGGCGGCAGCCTCGTCAGAGTTTGTGTGTATGTCAGGTGTATATGTTTCCACTAAGTTTAGTATAATAGATACTTTTTGGGCATTGTGCAAACTAGTTTTTTAGGTGCGCACCTCTCTCAGCGCATTGACAAAATTATGTTTTGATGTATAATATACTGTTGTTATGTGGCAGAACCTGCTATACTCACTACCAGCTCTTATGGCTGTGACTGAGTATTTAACCAAAAAATTCCACCGCAATCATCTTGTGACTGCTTTGCTCATGCTGGCAGTGATGGGAACCATTGGCGTGATAAAGCCTTCGCATCACGTAGTTGCCAATAACTACAAGTATGTAACTGTCCATTTTGATGGCACAGAGAAGACTTTAGCGACCGATGCAAAGACTGTTGGGGAATTACTTGAGCGCGCTGCTATACCTCTTGACACTAAAGACGTGGTTGAACCGGCCAAAGAAACGGCTCTTATTTCTGACGACTACAATGTGAATGTCTACCGGGCTCGTCCGGTAACAGTGCTAGACGCTGGCAATCGGTACGCCATTATTACAGCTGCCCAAAGCCCTAAGCAAATTGCCGAGGCTGCTGGCCTGACTATTCACCCCGAAGATGCCTTGAGCACCAGTCGTATTGATGACTTTGTGGGCGAAGGTACGGTAGGTATGAAGGTTGCAGTTGACCGCGCCACACCGATTAATTTTTCGATGTATGGTAACCCGACGACTGCGCGTACGCAGGCCGTGACTGTTGCTGAGTTCCTCAAAGAAAAGGGCGTCTCCCTTAAAGATGGTGATACAATTTCGCCTGCCCCCGAAACGGCGATTAGTACTGAGATGATCATTAGCGTCAACCATAACGGCACGCAGCTAATTACTACTGAAGAAGATGTGCCATTTGAGATCGAAACGATCCGTGATGCTGACCGCGAAGTTGGCTACAAAGAAGTGAAAGAGGCTGGACAGAAGGGTCGCAAGCTGGTGACCTATGAAGTAAAGATGGAAAACGGCCGCGAAGTGAGCCGCAAACCCCTGAACAGCATTGTTAAAACTGCTCCCAAGAAGCAGGTTGAAGTTGCCGGTACCAAAGCGAAAATTGCTGGTGATTTTGCCTCAGCATTGGCTAAACTACGCAGTTGTGAAGGAAGCTATACCAGCGTGAACGCGGCTGGTGGGTATTATGGAGCTTACCAATTCAACCAAAGTACTTGGAACGGTGCTGCCCCAGCAGGCTATGCAGGTGTGCGTCCTGACCAAACACCGCCTGAGGTGCAAGATGCTGCAGCTGCTAACCTTTACAAGCGTCGCGGCTGGCAACCATGGCCAGCGTGCTCACGCAGCCAGGGCCTTCAAGACGTCTACCGCTAGGCCTGTGCTCTGCTATACTCAAGCTATGACCTATAGTTATGACGGCGATAGCTACCTCCTTGTATTTAAAAAAGACGAAGAAGTATTAGAGGGGCTCAAAGCTTTTGTAGCCCAAACGAATCTCAAGACGGCTTGGCTCGATGCGTTTGGCGGGGCCTTGGGCGTGGAGCTTGGTTACTACAATCTCTCCAAGCATGAATACCAATGGCGCGCGTTTGAACAATTGTGCGAAATCGTCAGTCTGACTGGTAATATTACGCACGACACAAAAGGTGACCCAGCTTTTCATTTGCATGGCGTATTTGCCGACGAGACCTACCAAACAATTGGCGGGCATGTGCGTAAGTTAAGAGTTGGTGGTACTTGTGAAATGCGGGTGCGTGAATTTAGCCAACCAACAAGCCGTGAATTTGACGAGACAACTGGTCTTAAACTGTTACATATTTAAGGGTTTGCATTGAGCCTTGGGTCAGTGCTAGACTCGATTTTGTAGCTTTAGCATAATCATAGGAGGGTAGCCTTTTGAAAAAGCTCAAGTCCATAGCACAACCCATATATAAGAATTTTAGTCATGTCCTTCAGCGCGGAGGATTTTTTATTGCCGCCATGGTGATGGCTATGGCCATTGCTTTGCCGGCGGCAGCTGACTCACAGCAGGATAATCGACAAGCAGCCTTTAAGGCCGCTGCGCAGGAATTCGGTGTGCCCGAGAATCTTCTGCTGGCAGTGTCGTATCACAAGTCGCGTTGGGAAACGCACAATGGAAAGCCGAGCGCGAGTGGTGGTTACGGTCTTATGCATCTGGTCGGTGCTGAGGATGGGCAAGACGGGAGGGGCGACGATGCCTCGCACAAAGTACCTACTGACCGCAAGAAGCAGGTAAAAGAGACGCTGGACGACGCTGCGGCAACGCTGCAAGTTTCCAAAGAAACACTACAGCAAGATGAACGTCAGAATATCCGTGGCGGCGCAGCTCTATTGGCAAAATATGCCAAAGCGCAGCATAACGGGAGCGTGCCAACGAGCGAGAACGACTGGTATGGCGCAGTGACTGAATATAGCGACTCTGATGATGCCGCGCAAGCCACGGAATTTGCCGATGAGGTGTTTGGGACGCTGCAGCATGGGGCGGCTCGTAAAACAACTGACAACCAGACGCTACAGCTGGGTGCTGACGGGACGGTTAAGGCTAATAAATCAGATGTTGACCAGCTGGAGCGCAGCGGACGGTTGCATCGCACGCCGCGCCCCAAAGATGTCGAATGCCCAAGTGGTCTGAACTGTAAATTTGTTCCAGCGCGCTATGCGCAAAATAATCCCAGTGATCCGGCCGATTATGGTAATTACGACCAGGCGAACCGTCCAAAAGACATGAAGATTACTTCAATTATTATTCATGACACCGAAGGCTCGTATGATGCATCAATCGCTTGGTTCCAAGACCCGGCCTCCTACACCAGCGCTCACTATGTGATTCGCTCGGCAGATGGGGAAGTGACGCAGATGGTCAAAACCAAAGATGTTGCCTGGCACGCGGGCAACTGGTATGCCAACATGCATTCTATTGGCGTGGAGCACGAAGGATTTTCGAAGGAGGGCGCAGCGTGGTATACCGAAGAAATGTACCGCGCATCAGCCAAACTTGTCCGCTACTTGGCCGAAAAATATGATATTCCTCTCGACCGCCAACATATTATTGGACACGACCAATTTCACGCGCCAACGCCAGCAACCGTGGCTGGTATGCACACTGACCCAGGTCCGTTCTGGGACTGGGAGCATTATATGGAATTACTCCACGCTCCGGTTGAGCAAAATGGCAGCTGGCGCAGTAGTTTAATTACCATTGCGCCAAAGTTCGATACAAATAAGCCATTGGTGAACGACTGTAGCGTCGTACCGTGCGAAAACCTACCTTCGCAGTCTGCCAACTTCGTGTATATGCGCATTGCCCCAGAAGATGGTGCGCAGTTAGTAAAGGACGCTGGCCTCCACCCGGATGGGACAAATGGCACTCCTGATATTGCTGATACTTCGGCTCGCGCCACCTATGGTGAGCAATTTGTCGTTGCTGAACGTCAAGGTGACTGGACGGCAGTGTGGTTCAACGGCCAAAAAGCATGGTTTAAGAATCCGGTAAATTGGTGGCAGCGTACCGCAGTGGGGAGCAAGGGGAGGGTGGTAACGCCAAAGCCCGGGCTTGCTTCCGTACCGCTGTACGGGCGGGCCTATCCCGAGAGTAGCGCTTATCCTGCCACAATTACTCCGCAAGCCATTACTCCTTTGCCATATGCGATTCCAGCTGGACAGCAGTATCCCATGTACGGCAAGGCCTCCATAGACTATTTGTATGCAATGACTTTTGATAACAGCCTTCCAGACGATCACACCGTAGTGGTGGGTAATGAGAAGTACTATCTTGTGTCTTACAACCAGCGCGAAGGCTATGTGAAGGCCAGTGATGTGGAGGTGAGCTACCTCAACTAAAACGCGTTTGCGAAAAGAGGTGGTCGAAAGGCTGCCTCTTTTGGTATGCTTAACCTATGGTAACCCCTAATAAATCGCTTGGACAGCACTGGCTACGTGACGAAACAATGCTGACCGCCATGGCTGATGCTGCCGAGGTGGCCCATAACGATGTGGTGCTCGAGATTGGCCCAGGCCTGGGAACGCTTACCCAAGTATTGGTGGCCCGAGCTAAGAAAGTGGTGGCTGTTGAATTTGACCGCCAGCTTGCCGAAGATCTTTCCGCGCGGGTGATGGCCGAAAATCTTGAAGTGGTGCAGAACGATATTCTGAAGTTCGACCTTACCCAATTGCCCACCGACTACAAAGTGGCTGCTAATATTCCGTATTATCTGACGTCAAGGATTATACGGCTCCTTTTGGAATCGCCTAATCCGCCACTTATTACTTCGTTATTGGTGCAAAAGGAAGTGGCCGAACGCATGGCAGCCACCCCGGGTAATCTTTCGATATTGGGCATTGCCGTGCAGTTTTATTGCCTCCCGGAGTTACGCCAAGTGGTGCCTGCCGCACTCTTTACGCCACCACCCGAGGTTGACTCGCAAATTATTCAACTACGTCGTCGCCCAGCGCCACTCTTTACGGATATCACCCCCGAGGCGTACTTTCGAGCGGTCAAAATGGGCTTTGCCGAAAAACGCAAGAAACTGCGCAGTAGTTTGAGCGGGGGGCTACATATCTCCAAACAGGCAGCTGATGCTTTGCTGGTAACCTCGGAAATTCCGGCCGATGCCCGACCCCAGGAACTCACCCTCCAAGATTGGCATCGTTTGGCCAAGCAACTGTAGCCAAAATAGCGCACTCCATGGTATAATATGTCTATTATGACGAACATCGCCTCTATCTTTAGTTGCCGTTCTTTCGCCCCTGCGATGTTCTTGATGGCGCCCCGCGCCTAATCTTTTTGTCTCACTAGTTACTACCTGCTATCATCGTAAAGAGGAACTCTATTTATGAAAAAATTCTATGTCGCGACTGCGATTCCCTATGCGACCTCCCCACCACATATTGGCAATGCCCTAGATTACATCTTGGCCGATACACTGAGCCGCTATCATCAAAAACAAGGTGATGACGTGTTCTTTAGTGCGGGCGCAGATGAACATGGTCAAAAAGTTGCCAAAAAAGCAGCCGAGGCCAATGTGACGCCACAGAAATATACCGATGCCATGGATATTATTTTTAAGCAATTTGCCAAGACTTTGGGTATTGAATACAGCTACTGGCTGCGTACCACTGAACCAAAGCACATCAAATCGGCCCAGGCTATGTGGAAGAAGATTGAACCGCATATTTACAAAAAGCAATATACCGGCCTGTATTGTGAAGGCTGCGAACGTTTTATCACGGAAAAAGAAGCCAAAGAAAATAAGGGTGTATGCCCAGACCACAACAAACCCTATGTGACCATTAGCGAAGAAAACTACTTTTTTAAGCTGTCGTCGTTTGCCGACCAAGTAAAAGAGCTGCTAGAAACGAACGCCTATGAAATTGTGCCGACTTTTCGTCGCAACGAAGTGCTCTCCCTGTTAAAGGAAGGCTTGGAAGATATTAGTATTAGCCGCGACTCAAGCCGTATGGACTGGGGTATTCCTGTGCCTGGCGACAAGGGTCAGGTGATGTACGTGTGGTTTGAAGCACTGATGAATTACGTCACTACCTTGGATTATCCCAATGGCGAAAACTTCAAAAAATACTGGCCTGCCGACGTGCAGGTGATTGGCAAAGATATTCTACGCTTCCATGCCCTTATTTGGCCAGCTATGCTGCTTGCCATGGACTTGCCTACGCCAAAGAAATTGTTTGTGCATGGTCATGTGCAATCCAGCGGTCAAAAGATGAGTAAGACGATTGGGAATGTTGTTGAACCAAAGCAGATTGTGGCTACTTATGGCCTTGATGCCTTTCGTTACTTCTTCATGCGACACATCCCTAGCCAAGAAGATGGCGACTTTACTTGGGAGAAGTTTGAAAATGCCTACAACAATGAACTTGGCAATGAACTTGGCAACGTGGTCCAGCGCTTGGCGGCTATGATTAACCGCTACCAAGACGGCGTGATCGGCCAAATCCCCGAGCCGAGCCATGATGTGGCACCTTACAACCAGGCACTTGATGAACTTCACTTGGACCGTGCCTTGGATTATGTGTGGAGCCTGATCCGTGGTCTGAACCAATATATTGAGGAAGAAAAACCATGGGAAATTGCTCGCACGCAAGATCCTGAACATCTTCAAGAGGTACTGGCTAATGCTGTTGGCTCGTTGCTCCAGATTGCAGACTTGCTGGAACCGTTCATTCCACACACCGGTAAGGCGATCAAACAGATTTTTGAAAAAGGTATTGTGAAGCCCTATCACGGCGTGCTTTTCCCTCGTATTAACAACCATACCGAAGCGCCTGCCCAAAAGAAGTAGTCATGCAGCTCTTTGATACACATACTCACATTTTTAGTGCGGATTACCCACTTGATGTGGAAGAAGTGTTGGCTCGCGCTCAAGCAGCTGGGGTAGCGGGGTTGATCTGTGTGGGTACCACAGCCCAAGATAGTAGTCTGGCCGTACAGTTTGCGCAGTTGCGGCCAGATTGCTGGGCAACCGTAGGTCTGCACCCTCATGATGCCAAAGATGGGCAAGAGGCCTTTGTGATTATGGAGCGTTTAGTGAGCCAAGGTGCTCGTCACTCTCCTAGTAAAATCGTGGCCATTGGCGAATGCGGCTTGGATTATTTTTACACCCATTCACCCAAAGACCTGCAGCTGGCTGCGTTGCGCTTTCAATTTGAACTTGCCCAGCGCGCTGGATTGCCTATGACTTTTCATGTGCGCGAGGCTTTTGACGATTTTTGGCCACTGTTTGATGAATTTCCAGCCACGCGAGGAGTTATCCATAGCTTTACTGATTCGCAAGAAAATCTTGACAAGGCGCTTACTCGAGGGTTGTATATAGGGGTGAATGGCATTGCGACATTTGCTAAAAATGATTCCCAGATCGAGATGTACAAGCGTATTCCTCTCGAGCGGATGGTACTGGAAACAGACGCACCATTCTTGACACCCGTACCACTCCGTGGTAAAGTGAACGAGTCAGCGTATGTGTCGCACGTGTGTAAGTTCCTTGCCGAACTCCGTCAGGAATCGGAAGAGGAAATTGCTGCTCGTACCACACAGAACGCCCTTACTTTATTTAACTTACAATTATCATGACAACAGACGAGGTTTACACACTTCCCACTCATCAAGGCGCGCCTTCTCTCGAAGCGGCGCTGCATGCCGCACCTGAGCTTGCCTCAAGTGCGAATACTGTCGATGTTCCCAGTCAGCCCTCGAGCGGTGACCTTTCGAAGCACCCAAACACTGCTGATCAGCAGCACGAACTTCGTAGTGCTCGCCAAGCGATTAATGAGGCTACTACTGATGCATCTTCCCAGGGTGAGTACACCTGGTTGCCTCCTCGGCCAGAAGCAGTTCGGGCTCATGTAAATACTTCAGAAACACTGGCGCAATCAGAACTAAATAGGGCTATGGGCGACGCTATACGTGCCCGTGTTGCCTTTTTGATTGACCGTGTTCGCCCAAACTCGCTTGCTGACCCAACGCCTCCATCTGATTGGATGAGTAACTAACAAGGAATGATGACATGATCTTTAAACGCCATAAAGAGAATCGTCTGACTAAAAAGTTTTTAAAACTGGCTGTTGGCTCTAGCCCAGCCCAGCTCAAGCGCGGCCTTTCGGAGCGCCAACTTCTGGCTGAAGAATCTAAAATTGGGCGTGAACTTTTTGGCACTATTCCTAAGGGTCATAACCGAGAGTTTTTCTGCTTGGACCAGCGAACTTTCATCTGGTATGAAAGTTGGACAGATCCACGCAATGGCCATCGCCAAGAGGTGACCACGCGGTATGAGATTCACCCTCATTGCATCCTTAAAGTGCAAGACGGTCATCCCTACAAAGAAGTTACCGGGCAAGAGCTGCACAACCTTATGATTGCCATTAACCAGTATGTGCTTCGTGTGGCCAATGAAGTGTATGACTATCCTTTGACCGAAGAGGTGCAGCCCAGCGCAACGCAGGCATATCCTGCAGCTGCCTAGCTTGCTACAATAGTAGTAGTGAAAACGTCAATATATCTTGATTACGCCGCTGCGACCCCGCTTGATAGTGAGGTCTTGGCGGCCATGACCCCTTATTTTAGCGAGCGGTTCTATAATCCCTCAGCGAGCTATTTGGCTGGCCGTGAAGTGCGAGCTCATGTCGAAGCAGCTCGGGCATCGGTGGCTAATTGGCTTGGGGCTAAGCCGGCCGAAGTGATCTTTACAGCCGGAGCGACTGAGGCGAATAATTTGGCCATTCACGGGGTAATGCAACGCCATCCAGGTGCTAATCTGCTTGTGGCAGCCACTGAACATGAAGCCACTTTGGCGCCAGCTCGTCACTATGCCCACGAACTCATCCCAGTAAATCCTAAGGGTATGGTGGATCTGGTGTTGCTGCAAAATCTTATTGATGGCCATACGGTTTTGGTAAGTGTGGCGATTGCCAATAATGAAACCGGAGTGATCCAGCCATTGCGCCAGATTTCAGCTTTGTTGGCTAAAATTCGCGAGCAACGCCGGCATACTGGTAATGAACTGCCCCTGTTTTTGCATACCGATGCGGCCCAAGCTGCTTCGTATTTAGACCTCCATGCCGCTCGCCTGGGCGTTGACCTTATGACAATCAATGGCAGCAAAATGTATGGCCCTAAGCAAGTTGGGGCGCTTTTTGTGAGTGCCAAAGTAATGGTTGAGCCACAGATCAGTGGCGGCCAACAAGAGCGCGGACTTCGCAGTGGTACCGAGAATGTGGCGGGTATTGTGGGCCTAGCCACGGCGCTGCACAAAGCGCAACAGCACCGCAAGGTGACCAGCGAGCGTGAGCGAAATCTTCGTGACCTGCTCTTGCGCCACTTGAAGCAAAAGTTTCCGGATCTTGTGGTTAATGGCGATATGAAACATCGTCTGCCCAATAACCTTAATATTTCATTTCCCGGGCTCGACGGTGAGCGTGTGCTTATGGCTGCGGATGAACGTGGTCTCCAAATTGCGACCGGTGCGGCATGTAGCGCGAATAAGCACTCGGCTTCTCATGTGTTGAAGGCAATGAGCTGTAGCGAAGCGGTCACTAATGGCAGTATCCGTTTGAGTGTGGGCGCAGGTACGACCGAGGAAAAAATCATGCAGGCAAGTGACATTCTAAAACAAGTGATTGGAGAGTGGCATGGGTGAGTTGTTGAGTGGTGTGGTAAAAAAGACTATCTTCTTCGTTCTCTTTGTAGCCCTGCTGTTAGTGGGTCTGATCCAAGGCTTGCCACTATGGCTGGGCCCAAGCGGCAACTTGCAAAAAGTTGATGCCATTATTGCCATTAGCGGCGGTGACACTGACGCCCGCACGCGCGAAGCGGTTCGTTTGCAAAAAGAGGGCTATGCCGACAACCTTATTTTCTCTGGTGCAGCCAAAGACACCTCTGGCCCTTCCAATGCCGAAGTAATGCGCCGAGCGGCAATTTCCGCCGGGGTTCCGGCGTCCTCAATCGATGTCGAGGAACTGGCGGTCAATACCATTGGCAATGCCACGGGCACGGCCAAGATCATTTCTGATAGAGGCTACAAAAAGATTATTCTGGTAACTTCCCGATATCATCAGCGTCGCGCTGGTTTGGAATTCCAACGACTGCTCGGTAACGATGTATTGATTATTAATCATCCGGCCCCGCATGATCGTAATTGGCCCACCAAGAGTTGGTGGCTTCACCCGGACAGCTTAATTCTTGGTTTGATTGAAGGTGTCAAAACAACGTATGTGTGGGCAGATTACAGGATTCATCGATGAGCCGGGTGTATGTGGGAATGAGCGGTGGCGTTGATAGCTCGGTGACCGCTGCCCTATTGCAAGCCCAAGGACATGAGGTGGTAGGCGTGTACATGAAGAACTGGACTCAAGATCTGCCTGGGATGAAATGCCCCTGGGCTGATGATCTAGCTGATGCCAAGCGGGTGGCCGTGCAGTTGGGCATTGATTTTAAAGTCTTTGACTTTCAAGAAGAGTATCGTCAGCGCGTGGTTGATTATATGATCCGCGAATACCAGACGGGCCGCACGCCCAACCCAGACATTATGTGCAACCAGGAGATCAAATTTAAACTTTTTCTGGAGACTGCGCTGGCCGACGGAGCAGAGATGATCGCGACCGGCCATTATGCACGCGTGCGTGATGGGCAATTACTCATGGGTATGGATCGCAATAAAGACCAGACTTACTTTTTGTACCGGGTTACCGAAGATGCGCTGCGACATACCCTCTTTCCTATTGGCGAATTCACCAAGCCGGAAGTGCGCCAAAAAGCCGAGGAATTTGGGTTAGTGACTGCGCAGAAAAAAGATTCCCAGGGCATCTGCTTTGTGGGCGAAGTGGGCATTAAAGACTTTTTGCAGCAATATGTGACCGCTGAACGTGGGGCAATTATTGATAAGAAAACTGGTCAGACACTTGGTGAGCATGACGGGGCGATCTTCTACACGATTGGACAGCGACATGGCTTAGGGATTGGCGGCGGCCTGCCCTATTATGTGGTTGGCAAAGACATGGCCAAAAATATTGTGTATGTGAGCAATAACCTGAATGACGAAACGCTGTGGCAAACTGAACTTAAGATCGGCCATTTGCATTGGATAAATGACACGCCCCAAGAGGGCCAGGAATATCAAATTCGGGTGCGCTACCGGGCTGGTCTAATTCCGGGTACTCTTGCGCTGCAAGGGCAACAGGCAGCGTTACGCCTCGGCGAGCGCGAACGGGCGATCACTCCCGGGCAGTCCGCGGTTATCTACGATGGTGACAGAGCCGTCGGCGGGGGAATCGTCGAAGACTTCTAGGGCGACTACGCCTAGGGCGTCTTGGCGAAGTGCTGTAATTCTTTCTTGTTGATGTGCATCTTCCTCGTCTTCGAGGATCTTTGCGGGTTCAATTGTATTCAGGCAAGTATTGGTGCAGATTGCACACATGGTTTTACATGCTTCCCCGGCGGTAATTTTTTGGATATCTTCGCCTGGTGCTGTTTGTGCTAATTCGTTCATTTTTACCTCTCTTACGCTCTCTATAGTATATCAACTCAGCTTGTGCTGGCTTGGGGGTTTGCAAAGACGCAATGACCGCCATCGCCGCATACATTTGGAGAATCGCATTTTGCATTATCGCCTGTTGCACCAGCCGCTTCTGATACTGGGCAATTAAACGCCTTGATATAGGCTACTTCAGCTTGAGTGGCGAGTGATTGCCGACCAAGAGTTATCAAGGTAGCGCTCAAATTGGCTTCGGGCGACTCGGCCGCCTCTGCAACAATGATGGCCTCAGTTCTTTCGCGTAACATTCATATTTTCCTCATTTTGCACATAGTGTAGCATGCGTAAGTGCGTCGAGAAAACAGGGGTGAATGAGCCAAAGTTAGTAACCATAAGCGTAGTTTGCTATACTGCGAGTATCGTTGGTTAATAAAAAAGGGGGAAACCATGGGTTTATTCGGCCACGAAGACGACAAGCAAGAAGAGCAGACCGCAGCGGGCATGCCCGATAACGGTCAAGTACCAACTGACGGCGGTGCGGCTGGCGGTGCCGATGATGTGCAAGGTGCAATGCCTCCACAACAACAGCCACCAGTAGTTGAACCCCCTGTCGAAGAGGGTAGCGAGCCAACTGCTCCTGTAGTTGGCGGCCTGGATGAAGGTGTCGAAGACGACAACGACGACCAGGTTCCACCTGTGGCTCCCCAACAATAGAGACAACCTGTCTCTATTTTTCATAGACTGGCTTTCGGGCCAGTTTGTGTTTTACGGAGTGCCAGAAGGCTCCCACTCCACTTGCGCTCGACTCGCTCCGGCGACGAGGCTAAAGCCGCCTCCGCTGGCCCCACAGAAGGCCAGTCTTGCGCAAGTGGAGTGGGAGCCTTCTGACTACTGTAAATTTGCATAATCTGGTATAATCGACCCCAGTTATGAATGCACAACAAATTCGCCAAGCCTATTTAGATTTTTACAAAGACCGTGGTCATGCGGTGATTCCCCGCGCCCTATTAGTGCCGCAGAATGACCCGACCACCCTTTTTACTGGCAGTGGCATGCAGCCACTTATGCCCTATCTTTTAGGGGAGTCACATCCTGATGGTACTCGTCTTACTGATTCACAAACCTGCTTACGCGCTCAAGATATCGAAGAGGTAGGTGATAATCGCCATACTACTTTTTTTGAAATGCTTGGTAACTGGAGCTTAGGCGACTACTTTAAGGCTGAACAATTACCTTGGTTCTTTGAATTTCTTACTACTGTAGTTGGTTTGGACCCCAATAAACTCTTTACCACATGCTTTATGGGTGACGAAGCGCGCGGTATTCCCAAAGACACCGAAAGTGCTGAGATTTGGCAGAAGTTGTTTGTCGACAAAGGTGTGACCGCGCTTACGGCCGACATGGGTTCCGAGGATGACGCGGCGATGCGCGGCATGAAAGAGGGCGAACGAATCTTCTTCTATAGCGGGAAGGCCAACTGGTGGTGGCGTGGTGGCAAAATTGAAGACATGCCTATCGGTGAACCCGGCGGTCCGGACAGTGAAGTCTTCTATGAATTTGCGCACGTGTCTCACAATAGTGAATATGGGCCTCATTGTCACCCAAACTGTGATTGTGGCCGCTTTGTTGAAATTGGCAATAGCGTGTTTATGGAATACGTTCGAACCGAGACAGGGTTTGAGAAATTGCCCAAGCAAAATGTTGATTTTGGCGGCGGCCTGGAACGAATTGCTCAAGCAGCTATCGACAGTCCAGACATGTTTAAAATCAGCTTATTATGGCCAATCGTAGAAAAACTCGAAGAGCTGAGCGCTAAAAAATATGAGAGCCATACGAATGCCATGCGTGTGATTGCCGATCATTTACGTGGCGCAGCTTTTCTTGCTGTTGATGGAGTGACCCCTAGCAACAAAGAGCAAGGCTACGTGGTTCGCCGCCTTATGCGCCGCGCTATCCGGTTTGCTTTTGATTTGGGAATTGAGCAGCAACTTTGCGCCCAGGTAGTTCCACTAATTATCGAGCTTTACGCGGCGGACTTTCCAGAAGTTGCCGAACGTCAAGGCCAAGTGCTTGAAGCGCTTGTGCACGAAGAGAAGATCTTCCGTCAGACATTGCGCAAGGGTATTCACGAATTCCAGAAGATGACTAAGGATCGCAAGCTGCTTGATGGTGAAGTGATCTTCAAGCTGTACGATACCTATGGTTTTCCGGTGGAGCTTGCCGTTGAAGAAGCCTACAAAAACGATATGGACGTGCCCCAAAACTGGCGCCACGAGTTTGAACATCACATGAAAGCCCAGCGCGACCGTTCTCGCACGGCCACCAAAGGCGAATTCAAAGGCGGCTTGGCTGACCATTCCGAAATTACGACCAAATACCATACCGCAACCCACCTTATGTATCGCGCCTTGCGCACTATTCTGGGTGACCATGTAATCCAACGCGGCAGTAACATTACGGCCGAGCGTTTGCGTTTTGACTTTTCGCATCCCGAAAAAGTGACGCCAGAGCAGATTGCCGAAGTTGAAGAAATCGTGAATGAACAAATTCAAAAAGACTGGCCAATGAGCTGGCGCGAAGAAAAAACCAAAGAAGTACTTGGTAAAGTGCTAGGCGCGTTTGGTGATCGCTATGGTGAGACGGTCAAAGTCTACACCGTTGGCGATCCAGATGGCGAACATTACAGCCGAGAGATTTGTGGTGGCCCACACGTTGAGCATACGGGTCTGTTGGCCCAAGGTGGCAAGACCTTCAAGATTCTAAAAGAGGAATCCAGCTCGGCTGGTGTGCGGCGCATAAAAGCAGCACTGATCTGAGTTGCTGCACTTGAACCTCTCGATTTTTTGAGAAACTACAGAGTAAGCATAAACAAAATCCCTAGATTGTTGTATAATCTTGATGATGATTCTTGATAAACTTCGCCATAAGTCTTCGGGGGGTAGCGGCGACGCGACTGCACCTATTGTTGCGCTTGATATTGGTACCGAATATGTCAAAGCGTTGATTGCGCGAGTGAATGGTGAATCACTGGAAGTGATTGGCGCCGGACGTGCGCATCAAGGGCTTGATGACATGCATACCGGGGCTATTGCAGATATTGCTGGCGTGGTGCGTAACTGCGAGCAAGCACTAGGCGATGCCGAGCAGCAGGCAGGGGTGACGGCTCGACGTGCGGTATTGGGTATTGCTGGTGAGCTGGTTAAGGGCGTGACGCATACTATTCGCTACAAGCGACCTCAACCCGACAAACCTTTAGACATGCGTGAGATGGAATATATTATCCAGCGCGTACAAGAGCGAGCCCATGCCAAAATACAACGCCAGGTGGCGCGCGAAACAGGCAATCCGGATGTAGAAGTCAAATTGGTGAACAGCGCGATTGTGAGTATTCACATTGATAGTTATAAGGTAAGCAATCCAATTGGCTTTCAGGGTAAAGATGTGGCGATTCAGATTTACACAGCCTTTGCGCCAATGGTGCACATTGGGGCGTTGGAGCAAACTGCTGCCGAACTTGACCTTGAACTATTGGCGGTTGCAGCCGAGCCTTTTGCCATCAGCCGTAGCGTCCTGGGGACTGATGCCAGCAGTAGCTTTACAGCAATTCTTGTAGATATCGGTGGTGGCACTACGGACATTGCCGTTATTAATGACGGCGGCGTAGAAGGCACTAAATCTTTTGGAATTGGCGGCCGCGCTTTTACGCGCACAATTGCTAACGAAATGGATCTTGATTTTGCCAAAGCCGAAGAGCTCAAAATTCGTCTGAGTAAAGGTGATTTGCCAGCTGAAGAAAAAGCCAAAGTGATTGTTGCCTTAAAGAAAACACTGGGTGTGTGGCTCGATGGTATCGAATTAGCGTTGAGCGAATTTGACGCTATTGACCATTTACCTAACCGTATTCTACTCTGTGGCGGTGGTGCAAGTTTGCAGCCACTCGTTGGTGCGCTCAAAGAGACTAGTTGGCATAAAAAACTGCCTTTCACCAAGCAGCCCAGCGTGCATCATGTGAGTCCGGATGATGTCGCTGGAATCAAGGATGCGACCGGTATTGTGACCGATCATACACTGGTCACTGCCCTGGGTCTCTTGCGGGTTGGCTATGATACTATGGAAGGGACAGGCAACGAGTCTGACTCTATAAAAGACAAATTCAATCGAATACTAAGGATATGAAAAAAGACGTTATATACATTGATGTCGAAGACGACCTGACGGCAATTATTGAGAAAATCAAAAGTGCTGAGTCCGGGATTGTTGCGTTAGTGCCACCGCGCCGTTTGGGCGTGTTGCAAAGTGTAGTCAACCTCAAGTTGCTCAAGCGAGCAGCTGATGACGCTAAAAAGAAGGCTGTACTCATTACTAGTGACCATGCGCTTACTGCCCTTACCGCAGGTATTGGCTTGCCAGTTGCACGTAATCTGCAGTCCCGTCCCGAAATTGTCCCAGAGAGCAATGACGATACTCAAGAGTCGGATATTATTGAAGGCGAGATGCCTCAAGATGATGAAGATGTCATTACGCCTGAAGCTGAAGCTGAACCCCTTTCTGCGGCGGCTACGGCCAGTGCAAAGGCTGGTGCGCTCGCTAATGCCAAGAAGTCAGGCAAGAAATTTAAAGTGCCAAACTTTGAAAGCTTTCGCAAGCGTATTTTCTTGATTGTAGGCGGCGTTGTCGCCCTGATCATCTTCTTAGTGTGGGCAATTGCTATGGCACCCAAGGCGACAATTGTGGTCAAGGCGCAAACCGACCGTGAAGAAGCCAAGATTACGGCCACCGTTGACAGCACCGCGACAGCTACTAATGTTGCTGAAAAAACGCTCAAAGGCCAATTACATCAAGACACTCGTAATGTAACTCAGAACTTTACGCCAACTGGCAAAAAAGAAATTGGCGAAAAAGCAAAAGGCACCATTACTATCCGTAACTGTGACTATTCGGATGGATTCACTTTGCAAAGTGGCGCTCAGTTTACCGCAGCCAGCGGTCAGACATTTGTCAGCACCAAAGCGGTGAGCGTGCCCAAGTTTACTGGATCGGCAAGTTCTTGCACAACTAGTGGCAGCAATGCTGGCACGGCCACAGTTGATGTGCAAGGTTCAGCTATTGGTGAAGAGTATAACGTGCCAAGCCAAGGCTATAGCTTGCCAGGAATCACTGGAAAAGTTGACGCGATTGGTACGGCGATGAGCGGCGGTAGTAAAAAAACTGTCACTGTGGTGACAGCTGATGATGTCGAAAAGGCCAAAGCCCAGGCGTTAGCTCAGGATACTAAAACCATCAAAGCTGATCTTATTAAACAGTTTGATAAAAATACCAAAGCCTTGGATGACACTTTCACTGCCAAGCAAGGTCAAGTGGCTACTCAGCCTGCAGTTGACCAGGAAGCAACTGGGCAAGCGACTTTAACTATTCCTATGACCTACACCGTGCTTGGCTTGGCCAATAAAGACCTTGGCGAAATGCTGACCAAATATTTTGAAGGCAAGATCGATGATAAGAATGAACAGCGAGTGTATGATAACGGCCTGAAGCAACTCAAAATTGCCGTGGGTGACGACAAGTCGGCCCAAAAGGCAACGCTCACCCTGACCACCGATGGTTTCATCGGCCCGAACATTGACCTAAAGAATTTGGCCCAGCAAGTCGCTGGCAAGCGCCATGGCGAGATTGAGTTGATTGTAAAGCGAACGCCTGGTGTGGAGTCGGTTGACACTAAGTTCTCACCGTTCTGGGTTTCCAAAGCGCCTAAAGTAGAGAAGATTACTATTAATCTCGAAGTGGCTAATGCGGAATAGTTCGATTCTTGCATTGGATGTAGGTGAGCGAAGAATCGGCATTGCCTGGGCTGATGGCGCGTTGCGCATTCCCTTTCCCCTGGTGACGATTGCGGCTGAGGCGGTGCCTATTATCAAGATTAAAGAGATATACGAAGATCAACGGGCGGGACTGATTGTCGTGGGCTTGCCCCGTAATCAACAAGGTGAAGAAACGGCTCAAAGCAAGTTTGCTCGTGATTTCGCTGCCTCGCTGGAAAAAGAGGGCTTACCGATTACTTTTCAGGATGAATCCCTCACCTCTGTGCTGGCCGAAGATGAGTTAAAGAAGCGCGGGAAGCCTTACAAAAAAGAAGACATCGATAGTCTGGCTGCTACGCTGATCTTACAGGACTATCTTGAAAGCGGAGAGGGACGTGCCTGAGCTCATGGCGCCAGTAATTCGTCCACGCCGTCGTCGATTTTGGTGGCTTGGCCGCCCCTTGAGCATTGTAATGCTCTTGATTGCTTGCACCATTCTTGGCCTAGTAGGAGGAGCACTCTACATGAATAGCTGGTATCATAGCGCCCTAAAACCTTTAAGCTCGGAACCGGAAGGTATCCGCGTGACTATTGAGTCTGGGCTTGATGCCACGCAGATCGGCGCGCTTCTTGAGCAAAAAAAGGTAATTAAAAGTGCCAAAGCTTTTCGGCACTATGTAGATCATTCTTCGAACCGGGGGCATCTTCAGGCTGGGGTCTATTTGCTGTCAGCCGGTGATTCGGTGCAGGAAATTGTGGAAATCCTCGTGAGCGGCAAAGTGGATGATTTTAATTTTACTTTGACGCCAGGCAAACGGCTTGATCAGATAGTAGCCAGTTTGGAAAAAGCCGGCTACGAAAAGAGCGCCATTACTGCGGCGTTGCAGAAAACCTATGGACATCCATTGTTGGCTGACAAGCCAGCGAGCGCTGATCTTGAGGGGTATATTTTTCCCGATACGTACCGACTTAATTCAGGCACGTCGGTTGAGTCACTCGTAACGATTACTTTTGACACTTTTTATCAAAAAATCCAGGACGAAGGAATTTTGGATAAACTCAAAGCCCAGAAGCTCAGCCTTTTCCAGGCAATTACCTTGGCCTCTATTGTGCAGCAGGAAGTGAGTGGCTATGATGATCAGCAAAAAGTTGCTCAGGTGTTCTTGCGTCGTTTGCGTGAAGGTATGCCTTTAGGGGCTGATCCGACATTCCGCTATGCATCGCACAAAGCCGGAGTGGGCGACACTATCAATATTGATTCACCTTACAATACCCGTCTTTATAAGGGACTACCGCCAGGGCCAATTGGTAATTTTAACCTCTCTGCGCTCAAGGCCGTGGCCAATCCTGCCAGTACTGACTACCTCTATTTTGTGGCAGGCGATGATGGCGTGACGCGCTATAGTTATACACAAGCTGAGCATGAAGCCCTGACGGCTAAATACTGTGTGGAGTTGTGTCAGCAGTAGCCAGAGTTTAGAGCACGTCGCGCTTGATTGCTTCATTTACCACCGCATAGGCCAAATTTTCCAGAGGTGTTGATGGTCTCTTGCCTTCATTTCTTTGCTCATGGGTAGTGGCGTGGGCTGGACATTTAAGCGTCGGTGATATATGGCCTGTACTGGAAGGAAAGACGCGCCGCTTCCCATTTGGTAGGCGGTAGGCAAGTTGATACTTATCTGTTTGTTTATTATGTTTGACGCGAGTCCCAAATAAAAACTCGACCGCATTAATTCGTGCAAAGTCATTCACGTGACGCGCTGACCATCCGGTGAGGATGGGGGTGAGGTCAAGGGCTGCTTGGTGACGAACCGGGCCGCTTTTGGTGTGGAGTCTCAGCATGGCAAAATAGATCAGGGCGGCTGTGGAGAGCGTTTCCGAACTAATTGCCGCGTAGAGAGACCCTCCTTCGGCCGTCACCTCTCCCTTGGGAAGTACCTTATCTGCTTGCAGGGCCAGTTCAGCATAGCGCTCTTCGGCGAGTAAGAACCAATTAAAGCTTGGCACGGCGCTTCCTGAGTACATGAGACCGACCACGCCAGCGCCTTCACGGTGTACTTCGCGCATATCATCAAAGAATTTTTTTCTTCGTTTGCGCGCGGCACGAAGATTTTTTTCGCTCTCAGGAAATTGGCGATAACGCGCCTCTCTTCCCTCTCCAGTGACCAGGGTGGTGGCAAATTCGCCGATCAGAAAGCCGGCTATTGTGTGGCGCTCAGCTTTATTTAGGGCAATTTCCGAGAGTTGCGTGGCACCCTCATTCCGCGCCTCGGCGGCAAGCGTCTCTCTAATAATTGTAGGATCAGTAATGAGCTGTGGTGCGAGTTCGGGCACCTGGGGCATTACCCGGCTGCGTGCGAGGCGTAAGGCTGAATCATGTTCACTCATATAATTGCACCGTTATATAGGTACTATGACATCCATTGACTGAAACCGCAACATTGCGTACAATATATGGTGCACATACGTCTCATTCAGTATCGTCCCTAACAGGGGTAGAAGTCTGAAAAGAAGTGCACTGGAGATACAGTTATTCGCATCCTAAACACTAAATCACGAGACAATCTCGCTGATGCACATAAGTTCGACCCGCTGACGGATAAGCATTTCCAAGGGTTAAGGGCGAGTGTGCGTCGTTGGAACATGCCAGTAATTCTGTCGCATGTAGTGGTATTCGTAGTGGTGATTGTAGTGCTTACGATGGGCTACCAACCAGCTGAAGACCGACTTCCCCAAGGGAGTACAGTCAATAACGCCGTTTCGGATCAAGACAAAGCGCCAACGGTTGATGAAGTTGCCTCCGTGACAATTGCCGCAACAGTGGCTCAGACTGCTGATTATCTGGTGGCCAACAACGTTGCTGAACGTGCCGACTCCGTGCAGGTAAAGACTTCACTGGCTCAGTCAACTGATGCTGATTTTCTTTCTAAGCCCCAGTTTGTAGACCAGGGGCAACGCCGGGGTGTGACCAAATACACGGTGAAGCAGGGTGATAGTGTATCCAGTGTGGCTGCCAGCTTTAAGCTTTCGGCGCAGACTATTAAGTTTTCAAATAACCTTACTTCAGACACTTTGTCGGCAAGTCAGGAGTTGTTGATTCCGGCCGTTGATGGCATTGCCTATACGGTCAAAGCGGGTGACACACCTGATTCTTTGGCCGCAAAATATAAAGCTGACAAGAACCGTATTATTGCTTCAAATGATGCCGAACTTGGTGGATTGCAACCCGGTCAGCTGATTGTTATTCCAGGCGCAGTAGTGCCTGCGAATGAACAGCCTGGTAGCCGTGTTGCCACCACAAACAATACAACCAGCACTAGCTCAAGTGGCACCACTGGCAGCTTTGCCTTTGGAACTGGCCCGGTCTTTGGCGGCAATGGCTACGCCTACGGCTACTGTACCTGGCATGTGGCCAACCGTCGGGCCGCCAGCGGCCGTCCAGTGCCAAACAACTGGGGTAATGCCACTACTTGGGACGAAGGTGCCCGAGCGATGGGTATGCGTGTTGATCACATTCCGGAAGTTGGCTCAATTATGCAGGTTGATGGTGGTTGGGGTGGCTATGGGCACGTTGGCTTTGTCGAGAGTGTTAATGCCGATGGAAGCTGGACTATTTCCGAGATGAACTACCGTGGGTGGGGTGTGGTGAACTCCCGTTCATTCTCGGCTGGCGAAGCAGCGAGTTACGATTTCATTCACTAAATTCGCGAGAGCGACAGAAGAAAAGATATGTTTGTTGATAAAGTTATAGTACAAGTGCGAGCAGGTAATGGCGGTAATGGTAACGTCAGTTTTCGACATGAGAAATTTGTAAACAGAGGCGGACCCGATGGTGGGGATGGTGGCAACGGTGGCAATGTTATTTTTGAAGCTGATAAAGACAGCAATACATTGCTCAACTTCCGCTACAAGCAGGAACTTTCTGCTCAGGATGGCGAAGCTGGCGGCAAGCGTCGTCAGCATGGGAAGAATGGCCAGCATCTTGTGGTCCAGGTGCCAGTAGGAACGATTATTTTTGCTGAAGGTGAGCCAGCTGGCGATCTGACCGTAGACGGCCAACAGCTGATCGTAGCCCGTGGCGGTCATGGTGGCTTTGGTAATGCTCACTTTATCTCTTCGACCCGTCAGGCGCCGCGCGTGGCTGAAGTTGGCGAAAAGGGGCAGATGTTTGAACTAACTCTGGAACTGAAGTTATTGGCTGATGTGGGATTGCTCGGGATGCCCAATGCAGGTAAATCTACTTTCTTGTCCGTGGTGAGTAATGCTCGTCCGGAAATTGCCGATTATCCTTTTACCACGCTTACTCCTAACCTTGGGGTTGCGAAAGTAGATGACAAAGCTTTGTTGATTGCTGACATCCCTGGACTTATCGAAGGCGCAAGCCAAGGCAAAGGTCTGGGTGATGATTTCCTGCGTCATGTTGAGCGAACTGCAGTACTGCTGCACTTAGTTGATAGTTATAGCGACGATGTGGTCAAAGTTTATCAGACTATCCGAGCCGAACTCGAAGCCTACAAGACTGAGCTTTCAGAGCGTCCTGAGATTATTGTATTGACCAAAATTGAAGCGCTGGAACCAAAAGAAGTTGAAAAAAAGAAAAAGGCTTTGCAAAAGCTCAACCCTGACACGCCGGTGGTGGCTATCTCTTCCGTAGCCAATAAAGGGGTGATTGAATTATTGCGCTTAGCGCAGCAAAAAGTAGAAGCCCGCCGCATTGTCACTCGAGAGCGAGAAGTGGCTGTGCAAAACAGTGTGCCTATTATTGAACTTGCTCCTTTGGCCAAAGAAAAAGCTTGGCGCATTGAAAAGCGTGAGGATTCCTTTAAGCTTACCGGGACAAAGATTGAGAAATTTGCAGCCCGCACTAACTTCGACAGCGAAGCTGGTGTGGAGCGTCTGCGCGACATTATGCGCAAAATGGGCATCATGCATGAATTAGAGCGTCAGCGCATTAAGCCTGGGCAGCGTATCGAAATTCGTGGCGCACAAAATCACATAGTATATTAGAATAAGCGGTATGAGCGAAACATCTGCAGTAATTGATACTGCTGAAATTAGTGAGGCGACGCGCGTCCGCAGCCAGGTGCTTTCAGCTGCCCGCAATGTCACCCCGCAACTTATTTTGGAAACCGCCAAGGCCGAAGCAGCACGAACGCGTAAGCCCTTAGATATCGAGGCCGTGACTGAGAATATGCAAGTATTGAGTGCCTGCTTTGGAGTGGATGGCCGTATTGATAGTAAAAAAGTTATCCCTGTTGGTTCGCCAATGGTGCGGGCAATGTTACAGGAGGGTATGCGGGCGTTGGAAGTAGTTTGTAATGACGCGCTAAGCCCGGAGCGAGCGATTGTCGAATTAGAGGACACTCAACAGCTGCAACTAGGTCCTGGCGCCATCCAGGCCTTGCAATTATATACCGAAAAGTGGGATGTTGAGGAGAAAGGGCATCGAGATGAGGCGGCCCGTCGGGAACGTAATAAGGCGGCCCTTATTGCCGCAAAGGCAAGTGAACCCATGGCTCGCGAGGACTTTCCGCTGGCACGTACTGTTGATCGAGAAGATGATCCCGAAACGCAGCGCCGCAGCGAGACTGCAGCTCGTAGCGCCATGATGGAAGTTTTAGCTGGCGTGTATGGTCGCCCCGTCGCTGGCTCATTAGAATTTGATGAACTTTACCATAACCTGACGGTTGCTGCCGATCGTTTTAATGGACGACCAGGTGAACATGGCGACTATGTTGGCCGTTTTGCTGACGCACTCGAAGAGGCAACGCTTACGCTGGATATGGGTATGCAGGAGCAACTTCTGCCAGATGAAATGATGGCGGTTACGGAACAGATCGTACAGCTGACTGCCAAAGAGGGCTTTGTTGGGCCGGCAATTTATACCGCAGCGCGTGCCTATGTAAATGCCATGAACGACTCCCACCCAGAGAAGTGATACACTAGGGGTATGAATGCACGAGTTACTCCCACCTTCTTTTTTTACGACCTTGAAACCTCTGGCCTTGATCCACGACGTCATCGCATTATGCAGTTTGCGGGCCAGCGCACCACCCTGGACCTGGAGCCAATCGGCGAACCAGTCAATATTCTGGTGAGTTTGGCTGATGACGTGTTGCCTGATCCACAGGCGATCCTGGTGACCGGCATTACGCCGCAAAAAACCCGCGAAGAGGGCTACAGCGAGGCTGATTTTCTTAAAGTATTGCATGAAAAAGTAATTACGCCGGGCACGATCATTACTGGCTTTAACAGCGTGCGCTTTGATGACGAGTTTATGCGCTATCTTCTTTATCGCAATTTTTATGACCCGTACGAATGGCAGTGGAAAGACGAGAGCTCCCGTTGGGACCTGCTGGATGTGGTTCGTATGACTCGCGCCCTGCGCCCTGATGGCATTGAGTGGCCAGTAACCGATAAGGGCGATGCAACCAATCGTCTTGAACTTATTACGGCCAAAAATGGCTTGGCCCACGAAAAAGCGCACGATGCCTTGAGTGATGTCTATGCCTTGATTGATGTGGCTCGTTTGATTAAAACCAAGCAGCCTAAGCTTTTTGAGTATCTTTTAAATGCCCGCAACAAGCGAACCGTTGCTGAGCTTGTGAATTTAGATAATCCGCAGCCGTTTGTCTATGCTTCGGGTCGCTATCCTAAAGAAATACTCCATACCACCGTGGCCATACCGATTGCCAATGGTTCTCGACCTGGCGCGGTGATTGTCTATGATCTTCGCCATAACCCCGAAGACTGGGCGAAGAAATCTATCGAAGAGATGAAAGCAGCGCGTTTTGCCACCCGTGAGCAGCGCCAAGATCCAGCCTTCATGCCCCTGCCAGTGAAAGAATTAGCTCATAACAAATGCCCGGCTATTGCTCCTCTGGGAGTCTTGGACAGTGCCGCCCAAGAACGGCTCAAGATCGACATGGCGACTATTCAGAAACACTTAGCGGCGTTGCGCAAGACCGGACTGGCCGACAGAATGGCCGAAGTATTTGCCCGCGATGGCTTCCCCAAGGCTAAAGATGTTGATGCTGGCCTTTACGATGGGTTTATTGGTGGCGGCGATAAGGCTCATATGAGCGCGATTCGGGCGGCTGACGCCAAAGCGTTGGTTGATTTTAATCCCAAATTCCTTGATGAGCGCTTGCCTCACTTGCTTCTTCGCTATAAAGGCCGCAACTATCCCCAAAGCTTGTCAGCAAGCGAACGCGACGCATGGGAAGCTTACCGAGGGGAGCGTATCCAAAAGGATTTGCCTGGGTTTATTAGTCAAATCCAACACGCCCTAAGCACCACGAGCAATGAAGAGCATCATTTTCTGCTGCAGGAGTTGCAGCTGTGGGCCGAGAGCATTACGCCAGCTACTGAGTAACTACTTCAGCTTTGGCGCTGGGCACGCGACGAGTCCGGGAGTTGCGAGCCTTGGTCTTGGCACGTTTTTTCTTTGGAACTGGAGCAGCTTCTTCAAAGGCGATGCGAAGTTCCAGGGGCGAGAGTTTGAGAAGGAAGAGTACGCCAACCCCGAGTGCGAGCGACATCATGGTATACGGATGCAACGAAAAGTCCACGCCTGGTAAAGAGCCAGCGGCCACAAAGCTAATAAATAATTGGGCAGGATTGTAGTCCGAGGCCAGCCAAAGCAAAACCACTAGAAATACACCTGCGAAGAGCAGTTTTCTTTTCATGTTATGTCCCACGAGTCCGTAGCGAGGCTACGATCCCCACTTAATTCCTACTACCATTTTTAAACATAGTGGCAATAAAAGCAAGTGTATCGTGAAACTATTTTTTACGTAAGCGCTTTGAGCGGCCGGTTGCTGATGCAGCGACTTTTTTGAGGCGCTCTTGGATATATTTTTTCCAGCGGTCAGCCACTTCAAACTCCGAAGCCAGAATTGCCAAGCCGACAAACACAATCAGCCAACCGGGTCCCGGGAGGGGAACAAGAATAAAGCCAATAATGACTACCGCCAGGCCGATAACCAGGACAATCATTTGTCTAATTTTCTTGGGGACCCGCTTCCAGAATGGCTGAAGTTTTTCCATAGTTGCTAGTATACGCTACTTTGTACTGACTTGCGCCAGGCTGTTGAGCGGCGTGTAACTGCCGAGTACGTGAATGACGTCACCAGTGGCAGTGATCTCTTGGACGGCTTGCTGAAAGGCTGGGGCATTGGCCGAAATATTTAGATCAATAAAGAACTGGTATATACCAGGCTTACCCACCACTGGCCGAGAAACAAGGGTGGTGAGGTCAAGTTGGTGGGCAGCAAAAATACCCAGTGCGGCATGCAGGGCGCCAGGGTGGCTCTGCAGCTGCAGCAGAAGCGTGGTTTTAGAGGCAGTCTCGGGCACGGTTCGTTTTCGACTCAGCAGCGCAAAGCGGGTGTAATTATGAGGGTCGGTTTCGATGTTGGCTGCGAGGATAGGAAGGTTGTAGTGCTCGGCCGCGTAGGCGCTGGCAATGGCCGCTTTGTGGGGTTGGTTCCATTGCTTGATATCGGCCACAGCCCCACCCGTATCCGGATGTACGTGCCGATCAGCATGGGGGAGATGCTGGTCAAGATAGTGCCGAGTTTGACTCAGGGCGGCAAAGTGGGAATAGACATCGGTAATATCGGCTAACTTGGTACCGGGCAAGGCAATAAGACACTGCTCAATGTGCAAATAAACTTCGCCACAAATCCACATCTCAGGTTGATCCATAAGGTCGTAGGCAATATTGATTGCGCCATGGATAGAGTTTTCAACCGCGCTCACTGCATACTCGGCGTGGCCGCTGGCCAATGCGCCAAAGGTAGCTTCAAAAGAATCAAAGCCAAGAATCTCGACTTCATCAGTAGGGAAGAAGCGAGTCACGGCTTCGTAGTGGAATGAGGCTTCTTGACCTTGAGTAGCAACGGTAATCTTAGACATCCTCCTATTTTGAAACTTATTGGCCGAATAGGCAAGCATAAGCTATACTGTGGAACATGTCTGAAACCAGCGTTGCAATTTCCAATCTTGTGCTCCCCGAAGCTATAGTAGTGGCGGGAAGCGCGAACCAACATGAAGATATTCTTGATGCGACAGATGCTGACGGTTATCTCTGGAACGCCGTGCGGAGCCTGCGCGGTGCGGTGTTGCTGCGGCCGAATCGCACCGGGGAGAAGTTGGCCGAGAGAGGGCGTATACTTGCCCTGCAGGAATCATGGGTGGATCGTACATATCGCGACATAGCTGCACAGCTGAAGAGCGGCGAAATGACATTGGTCAAGGCGCTCAAGGAAGCGGCTTATGCAACTGTATTTCCAACGCTGGAAGGCTCACATGACCCGTTGCACGCTATAGCTGAGCATGCGCCCTTTGGCACGCAGGAACAGATAGCCTTGATTGTTCATCCGCCTGAGCAGCGACGGGCTTTGCCGCGTGTGGCTCATCCGGAAGTAGAGCGCTTAAATGCCGAGCAGCCACCTAAAGCTCGCCCACTCGATATCGAAGGTTTTGAGAATGTAATTTTTCAGCCCACTGTTGAACAAATGCGTGCGGCCAACATTGATCCGAATGCTCCTGTCGAGGTGATTTGTCAGAAACTTCGAGAATATTGCAAGGCCTATGGCTTTAAAGGCGTGGCAATTGACGTTCATCATCTTTCAATGGTTCGTAATGGTGAAATAATTGAAGAAGAGAAGCGTACAGCAATAGTGCAGAAGCTGGTGACTCTCGGCTTAGCCCAACAGGTGCAACTTGCGTGCCAGCCTGGCTTTGGCGGTGACCTTAAAGATCTGCGGTTACTCATTGCTGGCCGCTGGGAGGAGACTCCCCAGGGCCGCCTCTTTATAGCAGCCAGGGAAGCGTGGTCGCGAGATGTGCCTTTCTTGGCCGCTGTGGAAGTGACGGCCGCCGCAATTAGGGCGGCAGGCTACACGGACTACAAGAGTGTCTTGAAAGATATGATCGAAAAGATCAGGAGCTTATAAAGGTCTGCGCTCTCGCATAAAACACTCAAACATTGTAAAATAGACAAGTTATGGCCGATACAATCGATGTTCGCGGTGCTCGCGAACACAATCTCAAAGATGTAAATGTCTCTATCCCGCGGGAAAAACTGGTGGTGATTACTGGACTTTCGGGTTCGGGAAAATCTTCGCTGGCTTTTGACACAATTTATGCTGAAGGGCAACGACGCTATGTGGAGTCGTTGAGTTCGTATGCGCGTCAATTCTTGGGGTTAATGGAAAAGCCTGATGTTGATCAGATTGATGGCCTCAGTCCCGCAATTTCCATTGACCAGAAATCCACCAGTCGCAACCCTCGTTCCACAGTCGCCACAGTAACCGAGATCTATGACTACCTTCGTCTGCTCTTTGCCCGCATTGGGGTGCCGCACTGTCCAATTTGCAGCAAGCCAGTGCAACGTCTGACGATCCAACAAATTGTTGATAAAATTATGGGCTTGCCCGAGAATGCCCGCTTAATGCTGCTCGCGCCAATTGTGATTGATAAAAAGGGCGAATTTGCGCACGTCCCAGCCCAGTACCGCAAAGCCGGTTTTGCGCGCGTACGAGTGGATGGAGTGGTGTATAGTCTTGAAGAATTTCCAGACCTTGATAAAAAATACAAACACACCATTGAAGTAGTAGTTGACCGCGTGGTGAACGAAGCTGCCAACCAGAGCCGTATTGCCCAGTCTATTGAGCAAGCATTGGATTTGGGCGACGGCGTGATTCGGGTTCAAAACGTTGATACCGAGGAAGAGAAACTCTTTTCGCAGCGCTATGCGTGTATCGACCACCCCGATGTGGGCATTCCTGAACTGCAACCCCGACTTTTTAGTTTTAACTCACCCCATGGCGCCTGTCCGGTGTGCACTGGTCTTGGTTCGCGGCTCGAAGTGGACCCCGAAATGATCCTTAATCCCAATCTCACCATTGGCGAAGGGGCCATTCGCCCTTGGGCCAGGATGCGCTACGATGCCTGGTATATGAAAAAAGTGGCCGCCATGGCCGAACAGCAAGGATTTGACACGCATACGCCGGTCAAGGAGCTGAATGAGAAGCAATTGCAGGCGTTGCTCTATGGCACAAGCAATCGAAGCTACAAAGTTGGCCTCAGCCTTGGTCGTTCATTTGAAACGACCTATGAGGGTATTATTCCCAACATGGAACGCCGCTACAAAGAGAGCGAAAGCGATTTTGTACGCCGTGATATTGAACGTTATATGCGCGAGCTAGAGTGTGGTACTTGTAAGGGCGCGCGCCTCAAGCCCGAAGCTTTGGCAGTAACCGTGCACGACTTTTCGATTATGGATATTTGCCGTTTGTCAGTAAAGGACGCGGTCGAGTACTTCGGTCACCTTAAGTTGACTGAAAAAGAAGAATTTATTGCCAAGCAAATCTTTCGTGAAATTACGGCTCGTTTGAGCTTTTTGAAAGATGTAGGCCTGGACTATCTTGAGCTGGCCCGTAGTGCCAATACGTTATCTGGGGGTGAGGCTCAGCGTATCCGTTTAGCTACCCAAATTGGCTCGGGCTTGATGGGCGTGTTGTATGTGCTGGATGAGCCAAGTATTGGATTGCACCAACGGGACAATGCCCGACTAATCGGGACCTTGCAGCATCTGCGTAATCTAGGGAATAGCGTTATTGTCGTTGAGCACGATGAGGAGACGATCGAAAGCGCTGATTATTTGATCGACATTGGTCCTGGGGCTGGTGTGCACGGAGGCACGGTGGTGGCTCAAGGCACGCCCGCCGAAGTGGCTCAAAATCCAGAGAGCGTTACTGGCCGCTACTTATCTGGGGCCGAAACCATCCCTGTGCCCAAAAAGCGCCGCAAGGGAAATGGTAAAGAGCTGGTGATCAAGAATGCTCGTGAACACAACCTGCGGGGCATTGACGTTACCTTGCCGCTCGGGAAATTAACAGTAGTGTCTGGTGTGTCTGGTTCGGGTAAATCCACTTTGGTGAATGATATTTTGGCCAAAGAATTAGCTCGGCGTTTGCATCGCGCTCAGGAAGTTGCTGGTCGCCATGATGATATCGAAGGCATTAAGCAGCTTGATAAAGTAATTGTGATTGACCAATCGGCCATTGGCCGTACCCCACGCAGTAATCCAGCGACCTATACTGGTGTTTTTACCGCCATTCGTGAACTTTTTGCCGGCACTCCCGAAGCGCAAGTGCGTGGGTACAAAGCGGGCCGGTTTAGCTTCAATGTCAAAGGTGGACGCTGTGAAAATTGCCAAGGTGATGGCATTATCAAGATTGAAATGCATTTCTTGCCCGATGTCTATGTGCAGTGTGAGGAATGTAAGGGGCAGCGTTATAACCGCGAGGCACTCGAGATACATTACAAAGAAAAGACGATTGCCGACGTCCTCCAAATGACTGTCGAGCAGGCGGTAGAATTTTTTGCCAACTTGCCGGCAATTGCTCGCAAGATGCAAACTTTACAAGATGTGGGCTTGGGCTACATCAAACTTGGTCAGCCAGCAACGACTTTGTCGGGTGGCGAAGCGCAACGCATCAAACTGGCAAGCGAATTGAGTCGTCGTGCCACTGGCAAAACACTCTATATCCTGGACGAACCTACCACAGGCTTACATAGTGCCGATGTGAAGAAGCTGCTTGAAGTCCTGCAGGCCCTGGTTGACACTGGGAACAGTATGGTAATTATTGAGCACAATCTTGATGTGGTGAAAAGCGCTGACCATCTGATTGATATGGGACCCGAAGGGGGCGAGGCTGGTGGTCAAGTGGTTGCTCAGGGGACGCCCGAAGAGGTGGCCAAAGTGAGCGCCTCATACACCGGACAGTATCTGAAGAAGTTGCTGCGCAAATAAAATTGATGTGCGGGTTGTGCAAAATTCTGCACAACGTTACAATGGCTGCATGCTATTAGAAACCAGCACTGTGAGCGGCTACTTTTCGGAACTAGGCTTAGAGCCGGAGGCAGCCCGACTGTACCTTGCTCTCCACACCCAAGGACAGCTCAGTATGTCCGAAATTTCCCGCCATACTGGCTTGGAACGGACGAGGGTCTATCGCTTAGTGGAGCAACTCAAAGAGGTGCAACTTGTGGTGATGGAAAAATCAAATGGCCGTAACCTAGTTAAAGGCGCGCCAATTGCCAATCTTCATGCCTTGCTGACCAAAAAAGAGCAGAATCTTAAGGGCCTTCAGGATAAATTGTGGGTTATTGAACGTCTGTTAGCTTCGAGCACCTTAAGCTCGCCGGTCACAAGGGTGCAATTTTACCAAGGTGCTGAAGGGCTGCGCGAAATGTATTGGAACGAGACCAAAGCCAAGGGTGAGAATCTCTCAATTCTGTACGAGAATATGCAAGGTCGAACTGGAGCCAAATTTTTTGACCAGTGGGTTCGCCAATGCAATGAGAACAACCTCACTTTTCGGGGGCTGATATGTGATCATTTTATCAATACTCAGCATGATTGGTACAAAGTGCACAGTAACGAGCGGCTGCTTAATTGGGAATCACGCTTTGTGGACCCCACAGTTTTTGCAGTCACTCATTCGACGGTTATTTATGATAATGTCGTGGCCTACTATGTATGGAAAGACGCTGAAATATTTGGGGTAGAAATTACCAACCAACAGATTGCTGATGCCCAGCGAATCTTCTTTGAAATGCTGTGGGAAAAATCTGCCCCAGTGAATGATCTTACTGGGGTAAAATCGTCCCAGAACGAATCTTCTTTAGGCGTATTGGACGTGTAGGTGTTGGGCGCTATCAAGGAGTTCGCGGAAGTGACCTTTGGTGCGGGAACTTACCAACACGGCTTCATGGGGAGAAAGTTCGTAGTCGATTTTAGCAGGCATATTTTTGAGCGCAAAATTGAGCTCAGCGGCTTCTAATTCTGGTAAATTGACAATTTGGAGCATTTTGATGCGGGCCAAAATAGTCTCTCGGGCAAATGCATCAACTTCTGGGCTGAAAGTAATTTTTTCAGTGAGTACAATGGGCTTCTGTTTGGTCATGGCATACAGAATTTGTTGGGCAAGCTCGGCCGTGATATAACCGCTTTCGCTCCAAATTGTATGGAAGGAGGTATGGGCAATTGCCTCGTAGAGATCAATGTCTTGTTCGTACTGTTCCCAGGGTGTTTGGGAAAAAATAAGCCCATCTTGGGGATGGGTCACAGTAATATCGAGCGCTTCAAGTTCCTGCTGGATTTTGAAGAGTTTTTTGTTGTGGGCGATCCCACTGATTTGTGTGGAGAGTCTGGGCATTTGCGTGGTCCTCAGTTACCTATATACATACATAATACACATACTTTACGGACTCGGGCAAGGCGAAAATGAAAAGATAGTTGACTTTCTAGGGTAATATTGCGCTATAATGGGTAAAGAATGTCGATGATAGTTCATTTCGTTTCTAGCTCACTGAGCCTTGAAGAAGACTGGCCCTTTTTACGCTGCATTGTTGATACAATTCATGCAGGTGGCCATGAGGTTGCGCGTGACTGGATCGAACTGGCTTATAAGCGCGAGATAGAAAAAGCGCCAATCGAAACTGATTGGGCAAAGATCGCCAAGGCTAACCTGGAAGCAATCACCAGAGCTGATGTGGTGGTGATGGAAGCGACAAGCTATAGCTTTTCGCAAGGTTTTCAAACCGCTACGGCGCTTCAGCAGAAAAAACCCACGCTCTTGGTCTATCGTGAAGATTCACCCTTGCCGCGCCACTTTGGCGGTGGGGTGAGTAGTGACTTTCTCCATGTGCATAGCTATGCCAGCAAAAAAGAACTCGAAGAGCTAGTGGCTGAATTTCTAGAAGACAATGTGCTGACTACGAAAGATACGCGCTTTAATTTCTTCATTGACCGTGAAATTTATAATTATCTGCGCTGGTCATCGAGTAAAACTGGTAAAACTAAGTCTGAAATACTTCGCACCCTATTAGAAAAAGAGATCGAGCGTCAGGAGAAATCGTTGTGAAGATCCATATTGCCGCTTTAGGCGTTGAGATTATTGAAGACATAGAATTACTCCGTAAGATCGTCGCCATTGTTCACGGCGAAGGCCATACCTTGGCTCATGACTGGATCGAGCCTGCCTATGCGAAAGCCAAAAAAGGCAACAAAGCTTCCAAGGAAGAGTGGGCAGCAATGTATGTCGAAGGCATGGATGCAGTGGCAAAGGCTGATATTGTGATTGCCGAAGCCAGTAAACGCAGTTTCGGCGTTGGGTACCAGGTAGCAATGGCTGTGCAGCACAAGAAACCGACCCTCATTCTGAAGCGTCAGGATAGCCCCTCCGGAGGTATAGTTGCTGGGCTAGAAGAGCAGACAGTGTCGATCAAAACGTACACTGACGCCACCCTCGAGCGTTATGTGAGCGCTTTCTTGCGCGAGAACGACATCCCCTTGAAGGATATGCGCTTCAACTTTTTTATCACCCGCAATATCTACAACTATTTACGCGCTGCCTCGGCCCGCACTGGCAAGACTAAAGCCGAACTGATTCGCGAACTTGTGAAAGACGAGATTAGTAAAGAAAACCGCTAGCTCGCTTTTTTAGCTTTGCGACGTGCCTGCCACTTTTTGTAGCCGTTGATCAGCTGATCGCGGCTCCCTTTGTCTTTAAGCAGATGAATCGCTGGGGGGGCAATTGAGGTAATGAGTACGACGGCAACTATCGGGAGTACGTAGTGGTCGATATTTTCAACCTTGGAGCCAAGTAGATAGCCCAAGTAGGTCATGCCCGCCGCCCAAAGGAACCCGCCCGCAAAGTTAAAGAGTATAAACTTGCGGTATTTCATGTGGCCAATACCGGCCACAATTGGGGCGAAAGTACGGATCATGGGAATAAAACGAGCTAAAATAATGGTTTTTCCACCATGCTTTGTATAGAAGGCTTCGGCTCGGGCGATATTCTCTGGATGAAAGAGGAGCGATTCCTTGCGCTTAAAGATCCTTCCTCCTACTCTGCGACCAAAGGCATAACCGACGCTGTCCCCGAGTGTTGCGGCCATAAACAAGAGTAAGACCAAAAGGTGGATGTTGATATTAAGTAAATCTTGACTAGCTAAAATGCCAGCCGTAAAGAGGAGGCTGTCGCCGGGGAATAAGAAGCCCACCAGGAGTCCTGATTCGGCAAAAATAATTGCCAGTACCCCTATAAGCCCCACTGCTTTAATGACGTCAACAAGATCAAAGCCAAATGTCATGATGTTTATTGTAGCACGCCGTACCTGTAAAAGGTTTGGTATAATGGTCACAGCCAATTTAATGGAGGGGTTACATGCAAGAGACGACCACACTGACACTCGAAGAACGTACTGCACTTGGTACACGTGCCGTAAATAAAATGCGTCGCGAAGGCATGGTTCCAGCCGTAATCTATGGACACAACCACGCCTCCCAGCCGGTAATGGGGGCATATATAGAAGTTGCGAAGACTTTCCAGCAAGTAGGGAAGCATAGTCCGATTGAACTACAAGTTGGTGGCAAGAAGCACCTTGTTATGGTCAAGCGAGCTGATGTTGAGCCAGTGAAGCACCGTTTGCTTCATGTGGCATTCTATGTGGTGAAGCAGAATGAACTGGTCCAAACCGAAGTCTCACTTCGGATTATTGGTGAAGGGGAAACACCAGCCGAAAAAGTCGGTTTGATTCTGATTAAGAACATCGACACAATTCAGATTGAAGCATTGCCCCGCGCTTTGCCTGAATTTATCGAAATTGACGGCGCGCTACTTGCAGAAGCCGGAAGCGTGGTGACAGTTGCTGATCTTGTGGCACCACAAGGGGTAACTATCCTGAGTGACCCAGCCCAACAGCTTGTGTCAGCCGTAGAGCCAGCCGCCCTGGCTGCTGCCAATGACGCCGCCGGTGGATCTGACGAGGAAGTAATTGCTGAAGAAGGCGCAGAAACTACAGAGTCAGCACCAGCCGAAGCAGCAAATACCGCCAGTTAGCCTATAAAGCCACCAGATTGGTGCGCCCACAATTCGGCATACATACCTTTGGCAGCCAGAAGCTGCTTATGGGTACCTTGCTCAATAATCTTTCCATCGTCCATCACTATGATGCGATCCATTTTTTGGATAGTACTCAGCCGGTGGGCGATGATTATTGCCGTACGACCTTCTATGAGCTTCCACAGCGCGTCCTGGATGAGTTTCTCGCTCTCGCTATCAAGAGCAGACGTGGCCTCGTCTAAGAGCAGTACAGGGGCGTCCTTGAGCATGGCGCGAGCTAGAGCAATCCGTTGGCGCTGTCCACCAGAAAGCTTAATGCCGCGTTCACCCACGAGCGTGTCAAGGCCCTCTGGCAATTGATTAATGAATTCTAAGGCATGTGCTTGCTTGGCAGCGGTAGTTATTTCCTTTTCGCTTGGGGTCGTCTGCGTGCGTCCGTAGGCAATGTTCTCGCGGAGCGTCCGGTGGAAAAGGAGCGGTTCCTGGGGGACGTAAGAGATATGATGGCGCAGGTCATCTTGCTGCAAAGTGGTAATATCTTGGCCGTCAATGGTAATCGTGCCTGCATCAATATCTGAAAAGCGGAGTAAAAGTCGGGTGAGCGTAGTCTTGCCTGACCCAGAGCGACCGACCAGGCCGATCTTTTCCCCAGGCTTGATTGCCAGGTTAAAGTGCTCAAAGAGCGCTTTCTTATCTTTCTTGTCACCATGGGCAAAGCGCACATCCTTGAAGGTAATTGCCCCTTTGGTAATGTGCGCTTTAAGTGGCTTGTCTGGATCTTTCACATCAATTTCTTGATCAAGAATGTCAGCCATCTCAACTGAATCGGAAAGCGCCTGTTCGATATTGCGACTTATGTTTCCAATGTTCCACAACCCGGCCATGAGCTGTGCCTGATAGACCTGGATAAGGAGCAGGGTGCCAAGGGCGATCCAATGATGCATGACCGCGTGGATTGAAAGAACCAGGGTGATGAGCTGGAGAAAGAACATAAGGTGCGCTGTGTTGCGCATGTTATTGGTGGCAACACGCCAGGCCGCTTCTTTGGTGTCGGCGCGATGCTGACTCTTTTTCCCGTAGGCGAGCGCTTCAAAAGCTTGCTGTCCAAAAGCCTTGATGGTGCCAATATTGCCAATACTGTCAGCCAGATGGCTTGTCTGCACTGTTTCGGCCTCTGTGGCGCGCTTGGTAGCGGCCATCCTCCTTCTTGTGAGGATGATATTTATATAGATGAAGAACACTGTCCATAGAAACATGGCCAAAGAAATAACGGGAACGAAGAAGGCAATCACGATGAATGAAACAAAGGCCCGGATGAACAAATTGACAATATTTAAAAAGAAAGCATCGGTCAGAATGATATAGCCGGCGCTAAAGCGGCTCGCCCGGCTGACAAGTGCGCCGCTAAAACTATTGGCATGAAAGTGCATGCTATGAGCAAGCAACTTATTGAACACTTTAGTATCAAGGCGATGGCGAGTTGCTACTTCCAGCTGAGAAATATTATGCAGGCCAGTTGTCATCATTTGACGGCTGATGAGTGCTGTGGCAATAAAAACGCCTATGTAGGGCCAAAAGAGCGGCCAATAGTCTTGTTGTTGTGTGGCATAGGCCTGGACAAGCCTGTTGACGGTAAGAGAAACGATGAGAGGAAGGGCGAGGTCATTGAGTGCAAAGGCGAGTGGGATAAGTATAGATACTTTTATGAGCCGGCTTTTTTCTGCCAGGCTTTCTTTTAAAAATATAGAAATAATCCGCCGATTGGTCGACATATAATCCTTTCGAAATTATCTGATGGGAGTTATGGAAGAATGAGCACGTGCGGGTTGAGCGGATTTTGCGGCGACAAAAAGGGCAAAGTATACCATAATGTGACGATTATAAATCGCACCCTTTTGTCAACACAACCCTATTTTTGGTATAATGCCATTGAATTATGCAGAAAATCATTCTCTATTATAAGTTTACACCTCTTGCTGCGCCCGAGACTGTTCAATTGTGGCAAAAGACTTTAGCAGCAAGTCTTGGCCTGCAAGGGCGAATTATTATTTCGCCTCATGGGATTAACGGCACCCTGGGTGGCGATATCGAGAACCTCAAGACATATATTAAGGAAACCAGGCAGTTTAGCGGTTTTAAGGGCATGGCTTTCAAGTGGAGCGAAGGGGGTCGTGAAGACTTTCCCAAACTGAGCGTGAAGGTCCGCGATGAAATTGTCAGCTTTGGCGCCCCTGGCGAGCTTGAAGTTGATGAGCGGGGCGTGGTGAATGGGGGTATTCACCTTAAGCCCGAAGAAGTTCATGCTCTGGTAGAAAAGCATGGCGATGAAGTGATCTTCTTTGACGGCCGTAATGCCTACGAAGCAGCAGTGGGGAAATTCAAAAATGCCATTGTGCCCGATGTGCGCACCACTAAAGATTTTGTGACTGAATTGGAAAGCGATAAATATAACGACATCAAGGATAAGCCAGTGGTGACTTATTGTACTGGTGGGGTGCGTTGCGAAGTACTTTCGAGCTTGATGAAAAAACGGGGCTTCAAGGAGGTTTATCAGATGGATGGCGGTATTGCGAAATACGGTGAAACCTATAAAGACGATGGCCTGTGGGAAGGCTCGTTGTATGTCTTTGACGGCCGGATGAATCTTAAATTCTCAGATAAAGCCAAAGATATTGGTGAGTGCATACATTGCCACACTGCCACGAGCAATTATGAAAACTGTGCGCTCAAGAGTTGCAATAATTTAGTATTGATTTGCCAAGATTGCCACACCGCACAGGAAACTTGTTCGCGTGAGTGTGAAACTAGTCTGCAAGCTGCGCGCTAAGTTCGGCAACGCCTAGTTGGTGTTCGATCACGCTCCGGGCATTTTCTGAAAGTGGGGCAAGAAGAGCTTGTCCTTTTTGCAAGTTGGTTTTGGCAAGTTCCTTGTTGTGGAGCGCGAGATCGCAGCGCGCAAGGGCAAGATAGCCTTCGGCAAGTCTTCGAGAGTGACGGGTTTCTTGTTTCGTTTTGGTAATAATGGCCATGCCATCAACAATGTGTGCTCGAGCAATCGCAGCATTGCCACTTTCCATTTCCACTTCAGCCAGATGAAAGAGGGCAGTTGTCTCGTAGGCAGTGTTGCCCCCAAGTCGAATCTGGGTGAGTCCGTCTTGTATGACTGCGCTGGCCTCTTCGTGACGACCCATCTTTTGTAATACCATACCTTTTTTAGCCAGGCTAATGCCTAATTCGGAAGCTTTGAAGCGTGCGGTATCATCAGTGTCGGTGGGAATAGCGCGAAGCAACGCAACGCTTGCGGTGAACTGCTCAAGTGCGCCGGGCAAGTTTGCTTCATCGTAGAGCGCGAGGCCGATATCGCGCTGGATGCGCCCCGGGCCGAAAGGCTCATTGGCCTGTTGGTAGAGAGGGAGCGCTCGTTCGTAGGCTGCTATTGCTTCGGTGGGATTGCCGGCTACTTTGTAGCTAATCCCTGCTTCATGCCAAGCACGGGCTGCGGCAAGAGGCTCGCGCTCTTGGGAAAGCGCATTGGCCGCAGTAGTGGCGAGCTGGGCAGCTTGCTCGCCAAACCCTTGGTCGCGAAGTTCAGCGGCTTGGTTGAGTAATTCGTCTGGGCGCTGTGCGGGTTTTTCCATATGCGTAGTATACCGCAAATCCAGGGGTAGAGTATACTATACAGCATGAGCATCGCGGACCGTCTTAAAGAACTTCCAGCCCAGCCTGGCGTCTATTTTCATAAAAGCGCCAAGGGTGAAATTATTTATGTGGGCAAAGCGGCGGTATTGCGAAATCGCGTACGGCAGTATTTCCAAAAGACTCGTGATCTTGATGCCAAAACACAAGCCCTGGTGGCCGAGATTGCCGACATTGAATGGATTACGGTTGAGTCCGAGATTGATGCCCTCTTTTTAGAGAGCGAAATGATCAAGCGCTACAAACCCCGCTACAACATACTGTTGCGTGACGATAAAAGTCAAACATTTGTGCGCATTACCATGCAGGACCCTTACCCTTATGTTTCTTTTACCCGCCAACCAATGGATGATGGGGCAGAATACTTTGGTCCTTATTATAATGGCTGGGCAGTGAAGAAAGCGCTTCGTTATTTGCGCAAGATTTTCCCCTATTCCACGCACGTGACCATGCCTGCTCGAGTGTGTTTGCAATATCACCTTGGATTGTGCCCAGGTGTAGAAGAGCAGAAAATATCTTCGGCTGATTACAAAAAGACTTTACGCAAACTAATGATGTATCTTAAAGGTCAAAGAAGTAAACTTGTTGCCCAATTGGAGACTGAGATGGCTGTGGCGGCCAAGCAGCATCACTTTGAGGTTGCAGCCAAGCGACGAAACCAGGTGTATGACCTCAAACAATTAAGCAAACAGATTGTCTTTGGCGATAAAGAATTCATGGATATCAGTAAGGACAAGGCCTTGAGCGGCCTTAAAGAATTGCTTGGCTTGCCCAAAGTGCCAGCGCGGATTGAGGGCTATGATATTAGCCATATGCAGGGCTCGCACAACGTGGCCAGTATGGTGGTAGCTACCAATGGTTTGGCTGATAAGTCACAATATCGCAAATTCAAAATGCAAATCCCGGGTAATAATGATTTTGCCCATATGCACGAAGTTATTTCACGACGTTTCAGCGGCCGCCATAATGAATGGCCTACTCCTAGCCTTTTGCTGATTGATGGCGGTAAAGGGCAACTGGGGGCGGCGCTCCAAGCGCTTCGTGAACAAGGCGAAGCCATTCCAGCCATCGGCTTGGCCAAAAGGCTCGAAGAGATCGTGGTGGCCAAAGATTCAGCTATTCGCTTAAATCTGGAAGGATATCCAGAGGCTTATGTGACCGAAAACGAAGATTTCTTTGTGGTCCTTTTACCCAAAAACTCACATATTGTGAAGCTTTTGCAGCGTGTGCGCGATGAGTCGCATCGTTTTGCCGTAAGCTACCATACTCATTTGAAACGCCAGAAGCAAACCGCCAGCGAGCTTGATGACATCCCCGGTATCGGTCCTGTGACTCGCCGTAAGCTAATTACTTCATTTGGCAGTTTGCGAGCGCTCAAGAGTGCTACTCCGGAACAGCTTGTCGCAGTCGTGGGCAAACACCGCGCGGCCATGCTCCAGCAACTGCTTGCCAAGCAGCCCGATTAGTCGATTCGGTAAAAGTTGCTATCAAGCAACTTGTTCAAAGGGTCCCAAATGTGTCGGGCTTTTTTGTGCGTCAAACTGCTGAGCTTGTAAAGGTTGACCATCAACATGCTTAGTCCAGTGCACAACAGTGCCTTGACCAAGTGAACGGTAAAAGATTCACCGGCATCCATCATAAAGACAAATCCAAAAGTAATGCTAAAGAGCACCAACATTACCCACCATTCATTGTTAAAGACTTTGTTCCCTAGATGCATGGACAAGAGGGAGCGATTCTGCTGGTTGGTGACCAGGCCAGCCAGAATTTTTTCCATTACCTCTTTATCTTCTTTATCGCCATCGTAGGAAAGGCAGTAGCTAATCAGTTTTTCATATTCATCTTCACCTTCAGCTGGTTTGCGTTGACGAAAGCTTGCTTCCATATAGGAGACAAAAAGGCTTTGGGCATGGTTGCGGCTTCGAGTGGGCAGCTTTTTGGTTTTGAGCAGGAGGTCAAAAAGTACATTGGCCTCGGCCCTGATTGTCTTTTGGAGTTCATCGATGCGCTGTTTTTGGCCGGTGAGTACGGGGGCGATGTAAAAGCCGTAAAGAAAGGAATTTACAGAGAAAAGAGTAAGCGCTCCTGCTGCCAACTTGATGTTATCAATAAAGAAAGTGCCGGCCAGGAAGAGGGCAAAGAAGCTCATAAAAAACCAACTGAGTCGAATTTTTCCAATAAGCTTCTTCATATGTCTAACCGTACCATAAATGGTATAATGGGCTCAATGGCACTGAAGAAACAATTTATGTTTTTTATACTGCGTTGGGTACTTAACAGTCTTGGACTGTGGGTAGCGGTGCGTTTGATTAGTTCAATTACCTATGACGGTGACATGTCAGTTATCTTGCTGGCTGGCCTGATCCTCTCGGTGATTAATGTGATTATTAAGCCAGTACTGGTGATTCTGTCACTGCCATTTATAGTGGTGACTTTGGGCCTGTTTATGTTGGTAGTGAACGGCCTCATGGTTTACCTGGCGGCCGCCCTTTCCCCTGGTCTTCAGATGGGCTTTGGGAGCGCAATACTTGCCGGACTGATCGTTGGCCTGATAAACTATGCCTTGACACATATCCTAGATTTAAAGAGAGATTACTGATTATGGAGTTTACCCTCAAAATTATCACCATTGGTTCGGCCGCATTATTGATCTTGCTGATCCTGGTGCAGCAGCGTGGCGCAAGCCTGGGCGCGGGCTTTGGCGCAAGTAGTGAGCTTATTACCACCCGTCGCGGTACTGACAAAACATTGCATGAAATTACAGTGATTGTCGCTGTGGTGTTCGTGGTGTCCCTGATTGTTGGCCTGATTCGCGCCTAACTAAAAATTAAAGAGGTACTATGCCCCTTTTCAAAAAACCAAAAATACCTGAAAACCCTTCCGAGACGATAATGGATCGTCTTGAGGAGATTGAACAAGCCACTGTCTCACATGCCCAAAAATATCTGGTACGCCGCTGGAATAACTTCCGAGAAGTTGGTCACCTCGCGCTTATCTGGCTCATTATTGTGTTGGCCTTGGCTATTGCCGTTATTCAGCAAACCAAGGGCCTGGACGAACACTACAAGGTGAGCGTGCCTGCAACTGGTGGTACGTATAGCGAAGGCGTGGCTGGTAAGGCCGAAAACTTTAATCCGATTTTTGCAGGCTCGGCTGCTGAATCAACAGTCTCCAAACTCGTCTTTAGTGGGCTGCTTAAGTATGATGCCAGCAATGGCCTTACTGGCGACTTGGCAGCCAGTTGGAGTTCTGACGAACGCGCACAAGTGTATACTGTGCAGCTGCGCGACGATGCACGCTGGCATGACGGCAGCGCAGTGAAGAGCGAAGATATTCTTTATACCATCCAGATGATCCAGGATCCGGCAACGCGTTCGCCCCTGGCAAGTAGCTGGCGTGGCGTGCAGGTTGAAGCGCTGGGGCCGCTAACTGTTCGCTTTACATTGCCTTCGCCGTTTCCTCCGTTTCCTTATTCCCTCACGCTGGGCATTTTGCCCGAGCATGAGCTGAGCAAAATACCGGCTTTTCAGTTGCGCACAGCATCATTTAATGTGCAGCCCACAGTGGGGAGCGGTCCGTTTGTCTTTAAAGAAGCACGTACTTTCCAAACCCGTCACGAAGTTAAGCTGGTGCGTAATCCAAACTACTATGCGGGCACTATTCGCCCCGATCGCTTTACTGTCGAGGCTTACGAAAATTATGATGATCTAGTAGCCGCATTTCGCAACCATGAGATTTCGGCCGTCGGCGGTCTTCGTCCCGATGATATGACCAAGTTCAAGAAAGAGTCAGGGGTGACCATGGCAAATGCCCCGTTGCAGCATGCGACCTTTGCTTTCTTTAAGACCTCACAGCCTATCTTGGGTGACCTTAAAGTTCGCCAAGCATTGCAAATGGCCACGAACAAGAAGGCTTTGGTGAGCCAGTTGGATAATTGGTTCTCGCCAATCAATCTGCCATTACTCAAGGATCAAGTGGGCTATAATGCCGCCCTGGATGTCCCGAACTACAATGTCGCGCAGGCCGGGGCGCTGCTGGACCAGGCTGGCTGGGTGAAAGATGCAAGCTCGGGGACTCGTAAAAAAGCCGGTCAACCACTTGAACTGAACCTGGTGGCGAGCAGTAGCGGCGAGTACCCCTTAGTGGCTGCCGACTTGCAGCGCCAATGGCAAAATCTAGGCATTACTATTCGGACTACTTTGGTAAAGCCGGGTGACTTTCAGCAGAATATTATTATTCCGCATAACTACGACATTTTGTTATATGAATTAGCCGTTGGCCAGGACCCAGACGAATATGCCTACTGGCATTCCTCGCAGGCGGCCGAAAAAGGCTTGAATCTTTCTGAATACCGTTCGCCAATTGCTGACGAAGCGTTGGAGGGCGGTCGTACTCGTCCAAGTTCAGCCTTGCGAGCTGCCAAGTACAATGCTTTCTTGGAGCGCTGGACCGCTGATGTGCCCGCTGTGGCCCTGTACCAGCCAAGTTATGGCTATGCCTATCGCTCAAGCGTCAGCGGCTTTGTAGAGCGAACGCTCGTGGATTCTGTTGACCGTTTCTTTAATGTCTCTGACTGGACGGCTGAAGAACGCCAGGCTGTGGCCACGCACTAAGACTTGCGAAAATACAAGTACCCCTGTAAAATAGCGATATTGCGTCACGGGGATGTGGCGGAATTGGTAGACGCGCTAGCTTCAGGAGCTAGTGTCCTTCGGGACGTGGAGGTTCAAGTCCTCTCATCCCCACCAATGCAAGGGACCTCTTCGGAGGTCTTTTACATTGGTCTATCTTCTTAAAGAATGGCAAGGTATAGTACGTGCTATGGATGATGAAATTCTGGACTTAGTGAATGAACGCGATGAAGTAATTGGCCAAATTGCCAGAGGTGATTTCCAGAAAGTATTTGATAACCCGCCAGGCAATATTCGCACTTCCTGTGCGTTTATACGCAATAGTAGAGGGCAATTGTGGATTCCACGGCGCACGGCTGATAAAAAGATTGCCCCCAATGGGTTGGATTACAGCGTGGCCGAACACATTCCGACTGGTGAAAGCTATGACGAGGCAATTATTCGGGGCTTTCAGGAAGAATTAAACATCGAGATTGATCCGGCCAAACTGCGACTACTGGAAGTGATTACGCCCGAGGCGACCTTCCCCATCTTTAGAGCATTATATGCGTATGAATCTGATGACACGCCGGAAAACTATAACCGAGCTGATTTTACCGAGTACATGTGGGTCACTCCCCAAGAAGCAATTGCGCAGATCGAAAAAGGCGAGCTTGCCAAACGAGACTTATTGTCTGGATTGCGCTTGTTTGCCTCACGTATCGATGGCGACCAGTAGGTCGTACATTTGGAGCGCTCATTGCGCTGCATGCCAGTCAGCGATATAGTAGAGCGTAAGCGTAATAAATTGGGGTCACAATGAGTAAAATTGCGAGCTATCTGCAAGAGCACCTAAGCGGAGAAGTGGTCGCGAGCGCAGCAGTGCGACGGTATTTTGCCACAGACGGCAGTATTTTTGAAGCCCTTCCCCAGTTGGTGGTCTATCCCAAATCGGTCACGGATGTGCGTAAACTTGCTCGCTTTGCCTGGCAATTGGCCGAAAAAGGCCATCGTTTACCTTTAGTGGCGCGTGGTGCGGGTACTGACCAAAGTGGCGCGGCCGTGGGTCGAGGTGCCAGTGTGGTATTCCCAGCGCACATGAACCGACTCCTTGAGTTGGATGCTGGCAAAGGCTTTGTCCGCGTGCAGCCAGGTATGAACTACCGGGCTTTGCAAGATGTGCTAATGAGTCATCGCCTCTTTTTGCCTCCGTATCCAGCTTCGATCGACTACTGTACCATCGGTGGAGCAGTGGCTAACAATGCGGCAGGTGAAAAAACAGTTAAATATGGAGCGACTCGCAAATTTGTGCGTGAACTGCGGGTGGTGCTGGCTAATGGCGATGTGATCATAACCAAACGGCTGAGCAAGCGCGAACTAAACCACAAAAAAGGCCAAACCGATCTTGAGGGTGAAATCTATCGTCAAATCGACAATCTTCTAACCGACCACCCCGATGATCTAAGCGCGTTGCAGCAAAAGCTTCAAACCTCCAAAAACTCTTCCGGCTATGCCTTGACCGAAGTAAAACAAAAAGACGGTTCTTTTGACCTGACACCACTGTTGGTTGGTGCTCAAGGTACGCTCGGCTTTGTGGTTGAAGCAACTTTGGAAGTAGCGGCCTACAGCGACCAACGTTCCCTCACCGTGGCCCAGTTCGAAACGCTCGAGCAGGTGAGTGAAGCAGTTGAGCAGCTTGGTGAACTGCACCCAAGTGCGGTAGAGGTGGTGGACAAGCATGTGCTCGAGTTTTTGGCCAAGCATGACCCGGGCAAGCTCAAAGGTATACTCAAAGATACTTTCCCAGCCTTTATGCTCATGGTTGAATTTGACGACAGTGCTGACCGGACGCGTAAAAAGTCGGTTAAAAAGGCTGATAAGATCCTTTCTAAGCTGGCCAGTGCCTGGCAGGAGACTTCCGATCCAGATGAGCAAGAACGCTTCTGGGATGTTCGTCATGGGGCTGCCACGGCCATATGGCAAGCTGAAGAGGGTAAGGCTCGGGCGCTGCCAATTATCGAAGATGGTATTGTGCCCCGCGCTCAATTTGCCGCTTACGTCACTGCAGTCTATGAACTGTTCAAAAAGCATCATTTGGAAGTGGCGCTTTGGGGCCATGCTGGTGATGCCAATTTGCATATGCAACCATTCCTGGATCTGAGCAAAATGACTGATCGTCAAAAAGTGTTTAAGTTGATGGACGAATACTACGCCTTGCTTGCCAAACTCGGCGGCAGTATGGCTGCGGAGCACGGCGATGGCCGCTTGCGTGGACCATATTTAGAAGACTTTTATGGCAAGCCGATCTACGAATTATTCCAACAAGTAAAGCAAGTTTTTGACCCACACAACATCCTTAACCCAAGTGTGAAGGTTAACAGTAGCAAGGCCGAAGCCATGGCCATGTTGCGCAGCGAATACAACCTGGCAAACCTTGGCCACAACCTCCCTCACAACTAAAAATCAGGGGTGCGCCACCGAGGCAAATATGCTATACTATGCCTCGTTACCTCATGCGCGAGTGGCGGAATCGGTAGACGCGCTAGCTTGAGGGGCTAGTGTCCTTCGGGACGTGGAGGTTCAAGTCCTCTCTCGCGCACCA